>FLNY01000010.1_pt1 | contig 74854 bp, 69 predicted proteins | sample 1140381 | NCBI WGS metagenome assembly FLNY01 (sample SAMEA3878172, study PRJEB12797) | bioreactor metagenome | biome: Moose rumen | place: Sweden | collected 2011-10
AATCATAGCGATATTCTTTAGTTTCATTGTTTGTTTACTACTACAAAGTTACTAAAAATATCGCTATTTTGCAAATAATCAGGCGGTTATCTTAGTATCTCATTTGTTAAAAAACTAAAATGCTTATCCCGAACTGGGGTAAGATCTGTTACGCAAAGTGGGTGCGTTTATGAAACGCTTCTCATATTTTATATGGCGATGGGCAAACGCATATATGATAAAGGAAAATAATAAGCGCATAGAACGTAAAGCCACAGAAGGTATTGAATTGGAAATTATGACGGTTGACAATGCAGCCCACTCGATTATAGATAAGTTCCTCTCAAATCAACAAGAAAAGAGAATCATATTCAGCTACTATTCAAAGTTTAATATGGGTCAGCGGATTTTATCATCGTAGGCTGACAGCACACGGCAGGAATACAACACTAATAACTGACAGCAAACTTTACCATTGAGCCGATGGCATATTGCATGGAATCTTCGTCGAAGTCGAATTCTGCTGTATGGTGACCTGCAGTTGTTCCAAGTTCTGGATTCCGCACGCCAACCAACACGAATAGAGTGGGAGCCAACTGATTATATAGTGCGAAAGTCTCAGAGGCATACCAGTTGCAGGCAGAATTGTCAGTTACCCGTCCTGGGTAGAGTTGGCTGACCATGAGACGAGCGAAAGTTGCCACATGCGCATCATTTTCTACTGGTGGCACTAATGCTTTCATGTTTTCATCAAAACGTACATTACAGCCGTGAGCATGTGCTACATCTGTTGCCACTTTCTTCACCAGTTCAACACCTTTCACGCCTGCATCCCAGTCAAAGAAACGTAGTGTCCCCCCGATATAGACAGAGTCTGGTATTACGTTCCACGTCTCACCGCCATGGAACTGAGTCACACCAAGCGTCACAAATTTCGTAATGTCACGCTGATTGTTCCAAGCTATGGAGACAGAATTCAGAATATTAGTTGCCGCGAAGATGGGGTTCACAGTCATATCGGGCCGGGAGGCATGACCGCTCTTGCCGAACACCCGAAACGAAAGCATAGCCATACCAGTCGTAATGGAGCCTTCGTTGATGTATATCTGTCCGCAAGGTATATGCGACACGAGATGACAACCGTAGATGACATCGAAGTGAATTTTCTTTAGTGCTGACACCATCGGGTGAATGCCAGTGTTGGTTTCCTCTCCCTCCTCGAAAATGAATACATATTTACCTGATAGACGGTCGCGCAGGTCGTAGATGATTCGGATGCTCGTCATCAAGACAGACATATGACCATCATGCCCACAGCTATGCGATATTCCTATATTCTTGGATATAAAAGGCTTCGGTTTGCCTCCACCATTCACCTTGCTTTCCTTGATAGCCAGACCGTCGATATCTGTTCTCAGACCGATGGTCTTGCCATCGTGCTTGGTATCGAGGATAGCAAAGAACCCAGTACTGCCTGGCACATCATGTATTTCGAAATTACCAATCTTGGCAAGTTCTGTTTTCAGATACTTGACCGTTTCCGTCTCATAGCCTCCTACCTCTGGATAGAAATGCAGATGTCTGCGAACATCACGAGTATATTCATCATAATGGCTGATTTTCAACAGTATTTCCTCATCAGTGATCTCCTTAGTTGAAATTTCCTGTAATCCCAAAGTTCTTCTCTTCATATATCTTTCGTCTTTAATATCTTTCATCCCTCGCAAATAATTTAAGCATGATATAGTTACGCATTATCTTGAGTGCAAAGTTACAAAATTCTGCTAATAAAGTTGTCAAAAAAACACAAATGTTACACCAAAGACGAGAAAACTCCAATTGTCAATTACTATCCCACGTTACCGTTCAGTCTATAGAATCCATTCAAAACTATTTTTTCATGTCATAATGTTTTTGTTGAAACAATAAAAAAAAACAGGCACACATCAGAGAGGTGAATAACTCTATAAACAACTCTATGAATTATTCAGGTTAAGAAAAAAAACACCTAACTTTTGCATAATCCAATAAAAAGCAGTAACTTTGCAGTTCAAAAACAAAGAAGAATACAAAAAACATAACGATATGGAATTAGCAAGCAAATATTCTCCGAAAGACGTAGAGGGAAAATGGTATCAGTACTGGACAGACCATAAACTATTCGCGAGCAAGCCTGACGGTCGCGAACCATACACCATAGTCATTCCACCACCAAACGTAACAGGAGTGCTCCATATGGGTCACATGCTCAACAACACCATTCAGGATATCCTTATCCGTAAGGCACGTCTTGACGGAAAGAACGCTTGCTGGGTGCCTGGCACCGATCATGCCTCCATTGCTACTGAGGCAAAGGTTGTCAACAAACTTGCGCAGCAGGGAATTAAAAAGCGCGACCTGACGCGCGAACAGTTCCTTGAGCACGCTTGGGCATGGACAGAGGAACACGGTGGTATCATACTGAAACAACTGCGTAAGCTCGGTGCTTCATGTGACTGGGATCGTACAGCATTCACCATGGACGAGAAACGTTCTGAGTCTGTGCTGAAAGTGTTTGTAGATCTCTATAACAAGGGTTACATCTATCGCGGACTGCGCATGGTGAACTGGGATCCGAAGGCTCAGACCGTACTCTCAACCGAGGAGGTGATATACAGAGAAGAGAAATCGAAACTATATCACCTAAAATACTACGTGGCAGACGCAGATGTCAACCCTATAGTAACGACAGGCGAAGAAGGCGAAGTAGTCCACAAGGACGAGAAAGGCTACTATGCCGTAGTGGCAACGACACGTCCTGAAACCATCATGGGCGACACCGCCATGTGTATCAACCCGAAAGATCCAAAGAACCATTGGTTACGTGGTCACAAGGTTACCGTGCCACTGGTAGGTCGTGTCATCCCTGTAATAGAAGACCGCTATGTGGACATTGAGTTTGGTACGGGCTGTCTGAAAGTAACACCTGCGCACGATGTTAACGACTATGCACTGGGTAAGACCCACAACCTTGAGACAATAGACACCTTCAACCCTGACGGCACCATTTCCGAGGCTGCAGGCATGTACGTAGGTCTGGACCGCATGATAGTACGCAAGCAGATTGCCATCGACCTTGAGAACGCAGGTCTCATGGATCATATTGAGGACTACGACAACAAGGTGGGCTATTCTGAGCGTAACCAGGACACCGCAGTAGAGCCGCGCCTCTGCAAGCAGTGGTTCCTCTCTATGCAGCACATGGCAGACATAGCACTGCCTCCTGTGCTCAACGGAGAACTGAAGTTCTATCCAAACAAGTATGTCACCACATACAAGAACTGGCTTGAGAACATACAGGACTGGTGTATCTCACGTCAGTTGTGGTGGGGACACCGCATACCTGCATATTTCCTACCTGAGACAGCAGAGGGCGAGGAGCGTTTCGTAGTGGCACTCACTGAGGAGGAGGCACTCAAGAAGGCTAAGGAGATTGACCCTTCCATCACTGCCGACCAGCTGAAGCGCGATGAGGATGCGCTCGACACTTGGTTCTCGTCATGGCTATGGCCTATATCACTGTTCGATGGTATCAACAACCCCGGCAATGAGGAAATCAACTACTACTATCCAACGAGCGACTTGGTTACAGGTCCAGACATTATTTTCTTCTGGGTGGCACGTATGATTATGGCTGGATGCGAGTATCAGAAGCAGATACCTTTCCGCAATGTGTACTTCACGGGTATCGTACGCGACAAACTCGGCAGAAAAATGTCAAAATCGCTCGGTAACTCTCCTGACCCGCTCGAACTGATAGAAAAATATGGTGCCGATGGTGTGCGTATGGGAATGATGCTCGCAGCACCAGCCGGCAACGACATACTCTATGATGACGCACTCTGCGCACAGGGCATGAACTTCTGCAATAAAATGTGGAATGCTTTCCGATTGGTAAAGGGATGGGAAGTGAAGGATATGGAACAACCTACGCAGAACAAAAAGTCTATAGCATGGATGCAGGCAAAAGTAAAGGCCGTATATGCCGAAATTAACGAAGACTACTCACGCTATCGCCTTAACGAGGCACTGATGGCAGCATTCAAGCTCTTCACAGACGAATTCTCTGGCTGGTATCTCGAAATGATAAAGCCTGCATATCAGGCTCCTATCGACCGTGCCACATTTGATGCTACACTCGATATATTTGACCAACTGCTCCACGTGATACACCCTTTCATGCCATTTATTACCGAGGAACTGTGGCAGCACATTGCCGACCGTAAGGATGGAGAGTCGCTGATGGTTTCTGTGTTTAAGCAAGACAAGCCAAGCGAGACCGAGGAGATGTTGCTAAAGCAGTTTGAGGAAGCCAAGCAGGTTATCACCGGAGCGCGCGGTGTACGCCAGTCTAAGAATATAGGTCCACGCGAACCGCTTATACTTGAGGTAATAGCTGGTGCTGGCGATGATGTGACGAAAGAAGCTGACCTCAGCTGTATAATACGCAAAATGGCAGGACTTAGCGAAATACGATACGTAAGCCAGAAGGGTGACGGTTCAAGTTCCTTCCTTATTGGAACACGCGAATATGCCATACCTTTGGGCGACCTCATTGATACCGAGGCAGAGTTGGCAAAGGCAGAAGCAGAACTGAAGCACCTTGAGGGCTTCCTCATGGGAATTAGGAAGAAACTCTCGAACGAGCGTTTCGTAGCCAATGCCCCCGAAGCCGTAGTAGCGTTGGAGCGCAAGAAAGAGGCCGACTCGATGGAGAAGATTGCTACGCTAAAGCAGACTATAGAATCGCTAAAGAAATAAGTCATGAACGTATATAAGGAAAGATCATACGTAGCATGTATAAGAGATGGTTTCAGGTTCTTTGCAAAGAACCTGAAACCATTATGCCGTATCATGCTACCATACTGTATTATCATATCTGTAGTATCAATGCTGTTTAATGTCTATATGCTGCGTATGGGCGTTACAATAACTAATGGTACTACTATCCAGATATCTGACATTATGCTCGGATATGTATTTCTATTCCTTATCATAGTAGCTATGATGCTATGTTTCCTTTATGCCGACGGACGTCTGATGCTTTACAACAGGCGCATGATGGGTGTAGAGCCGCCAGCAAACAAACTTGGTACGGGGAAGCACTGGATAATCACGCAGAAACGTACCAACCGCATGGTAAAACGTATGTTGCCATTCATGGCTATATTTATGATAATGACATTAGTTTGCATGCTGACATTAGGAGCTTTTTTGGCCGTGGGTTCGGCTTGTGGATTAAAGGGCCTCATGCTGACAATTTTAATAATGCCCATATTTCTTTTGCTTTTTATAGCACTATTTGCAGCAATACAACCTTTAACTTATTCCGCTTTTGAATTTCTGATAGAAGACAGGAAAATAACCCTGCGCAATATATGGAAATCATACAAGAATGGTTGTAAATACACATTAAAATATATGGGAGTGACCCTACTCACGTACTTTATAACTATCGTTATAACACTAATATTACGTCTTCCTGAATATGTATTCACTCAAGCTTATGCGGAAAGTTTCAGGGAGAGTCTGCTAAACGGAGAAGATGTGCATATCTCATCACTTGCCATGATAATGATACTCATTTTCAGTGCTTTGATTTCAGCGATAGTCCTTCTTGTAAACCACATACCATTGAACTTCGTACAGCTTTATCTATACGGCGATGCGAAAATGAAACAAAATCAGCACGTTTCTGATTATATAACAAATGAGGCTTATAACAAACTGACCTTATCTAACTGATGAAAAAAATATTATTCATAGATCGTGACGGCACGCTCATCAAGGAGCCTGCCGATGAACAGATAGACAGTTTCGAGAAACTGGAATTTGTAGAGGGGGTATTCCGCAATCTCGGTTTCATTCGTAAGAACCTTGACTTCGAGTTTGTCATGGTTAGTAATCAAGACGGTCTCGGCACCGACTCTTTCCCCGAAGAAACATTCTGGCCTGTTCACAACTTCATTCTGAAAACCATGAAAGGCGAGGGTATTGAGTTTGAAAACATTCTCATAGACCGCCACTTCCCTGAGGATAACCACCCATGTCGCAAACCTGGCACTGGTATGCTTACCCAGTATATCAACAATCCAGAGTATGACCTTGCGGGTTCCTATGTCATTGGCGACCGTGAGAGTGATGCACAACTTGCGCGTAACCTCGGTTGCCAATCGCTGATACTCGGCAAGGAAGGCATGACGTGGGATAAGATTGCCGAACTGCTCTTCGCCGGCGAACGCATCTATGAAATAACACGCACTACAAAGGAAACCGATATCACGATACGCCTTAACCTTGACGGTACTGGCAAATGTGACATAGAGACAGGTCTGGGTTTCTTCGACCACATGCTCGAACAGATAGGACGTCACGGCATGATGGACTTGTACGTAAGATGCAAGGGTGACCTACACGTTGACGAGCACCATTCAATAGAAGACACAGGCATCGTACTGGGTGAATGTCTGCTCAAGGCTCTTGGCGACAAGCGTGGCATTGAACGCTATGGCTACTCACTGCCGATGGATGACTGTCTCTGTCAGGTAGCACTCGATTTCGGTGGCCGTCCTTGGCTAATATGGGATGCAGAGTTTCATCGCGAGAAGGTAGGCGAAATGCCTACAGAGATGTTCCACCATTTCTTCAAGAGCGTCAGCGATGCAGCGAAGATAAATCTGAACATCAAAGCCGAAGGAGAGAACGAGCATCACAAGATTGAAGGCATATTCAAGGCATTCGCACGCTCTATCCGAATGGCAGTAAAGCGCGATATATACCACTATCAGTTGCCTTCAACCAAAGGTGCATTATAAATAACGGGAATACAAACAACATTATAAACAAGACAGAATACATGGAAAAAAGACTTCTTCTCGGTGACGAGGCTATAGCACTCGGAGCGATACATGCTGGATTAAGCGGTGTGTATGCATACCCAGGGACCCCGTCAACAGAGATTACTGAGTTTATTCAGACCAATGCCTATGCCAAAGAGCACGGCATACGCTCACGCTGGTGTACTAACGAAAAAACAGCCATGGAGGCCGCATTAGGTATGTCGTATGCAGGCAAACGTGCTCTTGTCTGTATGAAACACGTAGGCATGAACGTCTGCGCTGATGCTTTCATTAACAGCGCGATAACTGGCGTTGAGGGCGGTTTGGTAGTACTTGCTGCTGATGACCCTTCGATGCACTCGTCACAGAACGAACAAGACTCGCGTTTCTATGGCAAGTTTGCAATGATTCCAATCTTTGAACCTTCCACACAGCAGGAGGCTTATGACATGATGTCGGTGGCATTCGACTTCTCTGAAGCAATAAAAGAGCCAGTATTACTGCGCGTAGTAACACGCTTGGCACACTCACGTGCAGGTGTCGTAGTAAAAGAGCCGAAAGCACAAAATGCCATGCGTCCGTCAGAAGATCAGTGGGTATTGCTACCTGGCATAGCCCGTAAAAAGTATGACGCGCTGATCGAAAAACAAGAGGCGATGCAGATGGCATCAAACAAGTCGGAATTCAACAAATCAGAATATACCGATGGTTCCAACAAGGCAGAGAAGACTGGCATCATAGCATGTGGCATTGCATATAACTACGTTAAGGAAGCTTTGTCACAGTTGCCTGAAGAGAAACGTGCACTCTATAATATAGAAAAGGTGTCACAGTATCCTCTGCCTGAGCAGCGTCTGCAGATGCTCGCCAAAGAGAGTAGCAAGCTACTCGTAGTAGAGGATGGCCAGCCAGTAGTAGAGCAAGATGTTAAAGCTTTGCTTGGCACTGATTACATCGTAACAGGTCGCTTGACAGGTGCTTTGCCACGCACTGGCGAACTGACACCTGACAGCGTTGCTGCCGCACTTGGTGTAGAGGCACCACAGCTGATGGCTCCGGCAAAGAACCTTGCAGGCCGTCCACCACAGCTATGTCAGGGCTGCGGTCATCGCGATGTATATGCCGCGCTCAACAAGGTTGCCGAAGAATATTCCGACCACCGTATCTTCGGCGACATCGGTTGCTATACACTTGGCGCACTGCCACCATTCAAGGCTCTGTCAAGTTGCGTTGACATGGGTGCTTCCATTACGATGGCTAAGGGTGCAGCAGATGCCGGTCTATTCCCTTCTATCGCTGTAATTGGCGACTCAACCTTTACTCACTCAGGAATGACAGGTCTGCTTGATGCAGTCAATGACAAGTCAAACATCGTGGTTGTGATATCAGACAACCTCACAACGGGCATGACAGGCGGACAGGATTCTGCCGGTACTAACAAGTTTGAGGCTATCTGTCTCGGACTGGGTGTAGAGCCAGAACACGTTCGCGTGGTTGTTCCTCTTCCGAAGAACATGGAGGAGATTACTCGCACCATACGCGAGGAGATAGAGTACAACGGCGTATCGGTAATCATTCCACGTCGTGAGTGCATACAGACAGCTGCCCGCCACGCAAGAGAAAAGGCAAAAGCAGCAAAAGCAGAACAGTAACAGTAAACAATAATGAAGAAAGATATTATACTATGCGGTGTGGGAGGACAAGGTATTCTCTCTATCGCAACGATAATAGGCGAGGCAGCAACCAAGGCTGACATAAACCTGAAGCAAGCTGAGGTTCACGGGATGAGCCAGCGCGGTGGCGACGTACAGTCGAACCTCCGCCTGTCAACGGAGACTATATATAGCGACCTAATACCAAAGGGAGGGGCTGACGTCATCATCTCCATGGAACCTATGGAGGCTCTGCGCTATCTGCCATACCTTTCAAAGGACGGTGTAATCGTAACAAGCAACAAGCCTTTTGTCAACATACCAAACTATCCCGACGAGGAGGCTCTGTTTGCGGAATTGGCATCTCTGCCTAACGTAGTACAACTTGACATCGAAGCCGTGGCGAAGGAAGCAGGCTCAATACGCAGTGCCAACGTTGTCTTGCTTGGAATGGCTGCAAAATACATTGAGATAGTATCTGCTGATGCTCTGCGAAATGCCGTTGCTACAATCTTTGCCCGTAAGGGAGAGAAGATTGTTGAGGCTAACCTCAAGGCATTTGACAAGGGTGCCGAGGCTGCAGCATAAATGCTATCGTAATAGAAAACACTATCAGAGCCTGTCAAGAAGTTTTCCTGACAGGCTCTGTTTTCATTTTTTCTTTACAAGAATTTATTCTGCATTACCCAAAAGACTATCCTTTTCTCAAAATCTAAACTTTAGTTGTAAGTCAATATCCGTTTGACGATTAGAAAATATTGTACGCTCGCCACTGCTTATAGTATTGCGATTAAAATACCGAGTATGGCCTGCTTTTACCATAGCCATCAATCGCTCCGTGATATTATATCTAAACATAAGTGCAATACGAATGCCTTTTCCATAGTATGATGAAAGCGTAGAAGAGTAAAGCGTAGTGCGCTCATGGGCATACATACGCGAATCATAGTCATCTGTTGCGAAGTAAGCTGCCATAACATAGGCATTAAATCTCTCAAGAAACGAATATTCTGCCTGCTGTGAGATTATAAATCCGGCAGAAGAACTATCGAAGGAAAGACGACAAACCTCTGCCTGTGTCTTGAGCATTAAATGCTCTGAATTATATACTGCAATAGTTCTCAAGCGCTGATCTGTGCGCCATGCCATCTGTTTTCTACCATCTATTGTTAAATCGCGCTGACGACTGTTTGCACGATAGCGTAGCGAGAATGTCCACTTCCGCTGACTATAAGTAGCTGTAATACAGTTATCCCAAGAATATGAAGAACCCGATATTCGATATTTCAGCCACGGATAATATGCTATATCCGTATAGCCTTCAATTGTAAACGAGTTTAATGGATGATACTGCGCTGCAAGATATATTCCACTTTCATTCTGCACACCACTGCCACTGCTGAAGGCAGAGCCGTGAATTGCATAATAACGATATGAATAATAACGCTGTACCAACGACAATGACAGGTCTTCCCTTATCCTCCACAGAGCAGTATTGAGCGTAGCGACGGCTCCTTTGTCATTTATAGCCGTCTCACCACTCAGCGTGACTGTGCGATTTCTGAGCGTATAATCAACTGCAACATTATAGAAACTCCGTCCATGCGGATTATACAGCCGATATAACCGTGACGAACTAATGGTGTCAGCCTTGCCGTAAGTAGGATTAAGCGTTCGGTTGAAGGTTGTGCCAACCAACGACAATCCAAGTAACCATTGTGTCTTTCTTGCCACTGAAGACGTATGACGCAGATGCACACCGACATCTGTCTGCACCGTATTATGCTTTCTTTTCATCTCTGCTATGGTGCGGTGTTGTGGCGAATAGAGCAGTGATGAGACCGTTATGGTGTCTGCACATAGCGTAGCATCAACATATTGGCATGACACGAAAGATGAAAGTTGTAATCGAGGAGAAAGGTCATAGCTTACTGCTACGCCTTGAAAATGCTTACTATCCCCTGCGCTGCTATGCGGAGTGAAGGCATTAGTCAGTCTGCCCACAGACGAGAGCATCGATTGTTTCCCCATGGTAAAGGCGGTATTCAGCGAGAGACCCATACCATATTGCGCACGGAAGTGGCCTATTATTATTCGCCGAAATCGCCCCAGGTTGTTAAATATCAGATTGAAAGAATAGGTGTCATAACCTAATGTGTTTCCTTTTGAGAAGAAAGGCTCTGCCGCTGTCTTGCCGCCTGTAAGGTTAAACGTCACATTATTCCTTGATTTCAACTGATAACGCAGTGAGTGTTTCAATGGGTCGCCGAGGAAAGCCCCTGCATATTTATTGCCCGTAGCTGCAGCCAGACCTCTATCGCCTGCGCGGTAATAGGTGGGGATGGTTACCGTTGCTATAACCGTATGTTGCAAGGAACTAAGTGATTTCTTCAACTGTTTTTTGCTATACCATGGTTCTCCCTGTGTATTTTCTACATATAAAAAACAAGAAAGATACCTCTGCAACCTTTCATCTACTGAGGGTATCAGCACCATCTCACTCAATGTCTTGAAATTGCCGTATCGCTCCCGATACTCTAAGATATCGTTGATTATATTAAGGTTCATCCCTGGTATCTGCAGGAAGTCGGCAACTTCTGCCTTATTGATGTTAAGCGGACACTGAGCCAATTCCGTAAGTTGCTCAAATGCTGCTTCATAGTCAGCCGCACCCTCATCACTATTCTCAAACATGTCATGCAGATATTCTTCCCATGGAGCAGTATCTGCAGCTAATGCGCAATGCGCAAACTGCAGTAGCAATATGGTAAGGGCTATGTTTAGGTATCTCGATATATTGTGCAGTATTGTCATTTGAAAAGCAACTCGGTAACTTCTGACATGTTTTTGCATACGATGTCGGAACCAGCCTGCCACAGTTCTTCATCTGACAGCGGTCCCGTATTCACGGCTATGGTAAAACACTGTGCAGCCACGGCTGCCCTTACACCCAGCGGAGCGTTCTCTATGACAATCGTTTGCCACGGCTGCAGACTGGCTGTTGCCGACAGCATTCCCTCGTCACGTAATACAGTCGTGGCTTTCTGCATACCCATTATGTAAGGGTCTGGGGCGGGTTTCCCACGATTTACGTCGTTTGCCGTAACGATAATGCGTGGCGATACCAGTCCTTTGAAGTCCTGGAGTATGCGGTTAATCAACGTTGGCTGACCACTGCCTGTTACTACTCCTATATGATAGTCGTTTGCATGCAATTTCTCTTGCAGGGCTTTCACTCCGGAAATCAGCGGTGCTATGCCTTTTGATGCATATACTTCTGACTTGTATTTATACATACTTGCGGCTTCTTTGTCTGTCACTGGTTCTCCTTGCTGCTCACGAGTAATAATTTTTATGGTTTCAACTCCACGCATACCTTCATAGCGAAAGGCATCCATCTTGCTCATTTCGTATCCGAAATGCCGCATACTTTCGTTCCACGAGTATGCGTGGTTCCACATAGAGTCATACAACACTCCGTCCATATCGAATAAAGCCACCTTTGGGGCAAAACAACTGAAGGAGTGTTTCTGTAGATATTGTGCTATTGCGTTATCCAAATACATTATTTTGTGTCTTTCTTCTGATTGTATAAGTTTTCACCGCCACGCAGTGCATCGAACGGAGCAAACTGTGCCGCACGATTATAGAGCGTCATTGGTGCGTGGCGTTTTGACTTATGATGGGGCAGATTTATTATATCATCGTATTCTGTCTGTTCCAATCTTTATATCCTCCTCTTTTTCAAGTATTTCCTTATGCTATTGTAAAAGCTATCTGATTACCATGTAAAAGCTATGCGATAACAGCGTAATAGCTACCTGATTACAGTGTAAAAGCTATGCTTTTACTTTATGATGTCTTTAATATGAATTTTATTGGCTTAACGAGGCGGAGAGGATATAGGCCTGTTTTCGTTATACATGTGTTTTGATAAAAACAGTATTTTTTTATTTTATCAGATATTATGTAATATGTCGATGCATCATATTTAAGTAAATTGCCTTCCAATGACTTTAATATATCATTAAACTTAAACTCATTATTATTCTTAGGGCGTATTAGTTTGTTTATTTGTTGTAATTCCTCAAGAGTTGGTACTTGCCAACCAGACATACCACTTTCTATATACTGAACAGCAATGTCCATACATTCCCATGGAGCAATTGCGTCATCATCATTTGACGAAACTTCCGACCACTCCTTCAAGCTAAGTAACAAAGCATTTCCTTCTTCATCTATAGTAGTAACCACATGCCCATTCCAAACCGAGCAAGCCTCTGGCAGTTCATCAACATAAAACACGGAAGCATCAGAAGGGGTGATTTCTTCTTTCTTGTCAGCACCGTCACCAAATGCGAAGTCATGATTAACCTCCTCGCCCCAATCTTCAAAGTCAAGAGAGAAAGATAGTTTCGCATAGTTCACACCTGACATATATGACCCATGGAAATTATAAGGATAGCCTGCCTTTATAGCATTGGGATATACATAAGAATAATTCTTTGATGTCGTTTTATCCGTACTATGTATTATAGTCAAACTAACCTTATCTGCTACTGAGGGCAATACATATACGGTGTCAGTTACCCAATAAGAATTTTTCTTCTTACACGACAATTCAACGTTTCTGCCCTGTCCCAAGTTTCCATTTATATCTATAGAGCCATAAAGAGAATCTACCCTTACCTTCACATCACTGGCATCTGCTGACACATCCGCCAACGTGACACTCAACCGCGCTACTGCATACTTCATTGTGAGGTTAGCCGTTGCGCCCGACTTGTCAAGCAGACACGTAGTTTTGCCTATGATAAGCGGCTCTGTGGAATAACCCTTAGAGAAATCCATACTTCCACTGACGGCCATGATAGTATAATTGCCCGTAGGCAAAGTAAACTCCACTGGTTCGTCAAGCGAGTTTACCGACAGATGAACTTGCTCCGTTCCCTGCGCATCAAATGTGTATATATCTATAGGATAAACCAATGCCACGTTATCAGCTACATTAGTATTCAGTTTCAATAAATGCATGTCACTGGTTTCATCCGTATCAAAAATCTCCGTTGAGCAGCTTGCCGTCATCATTACAAGCATTACAAAGGTCAGTAATTGTTTCATTGGTATGTTTTCTATATAATATTTTATCCGTAGTTCAAACTAATTTATACGCATCCCCATCAGCAAGTACAGGGAATTTCTCACGAAAGGCATACAGTCTATTCATATCAAGTTTTACCGTAACCACTTGTTCCTCATTATCTTTCGCCATTCCCAGTATTCGTCCGTAAGCATCCATTACCACCGTGCCACCATTGTAATGACACTGCGGGTCGTCGCCGACTCTGTTAACGCCCAATACGAAGCATTGGTTTTCCAAAGCACGAGCACACAATAACGCATCCCATACTCTGCGACGACCTTCTGGCCAGTTGGCTACATAAATCACAGCATCATAATCTCCGCGATTACGAGAATATACGGGAAAGCGCAAGTCGTAGCATACCTGCAGCAGGAAACGCACGCCTCGCCAGTGAACAATCACACGCCTGTCGCCCGCCGTATAATGCTTATCTTCATGACCATAGGTAAACAGATGGCGCTTATCGTAATAGTCATAACCCTCAGGAGTCACAAACATGAAACGATTACGGAAACTACCGTCAGCCAACTTGATGGCTACAGAACCAGCAATGGCTGCATTATATTTCCGTGCGATGCTACGCATCCTGTCAAAGGTTTCTGTGAACCCCGTATCATCATCTGCCCTTTCTGCCACATTCTCTGGCTCAGTGGCAAAGCCCGTTGTCCACATCTCTGGCAAAATATAAAGGTCTGACGCCTCTGCCTGACTTATAAGCCTTTCGGCTTTTTGCCAGTTAGCAGAGGTATCAGACCATCTGATATCTGTTTGTAAGAGTGAAACCTTCATATATGGCTACGCTTAGTGGTTGCTCTTGAATAATTCTATGCGTTCCTTGAACAAAGCCTCTTGTTCACGTTTGAAGAAAGATGTGCAGATACGCACGCCTTGCTGAGTAGAACCCATCGTGTCAAGAGGGAACACGGCAATGCCATAATACATCAAATCACGTGTCAATTCAAGGTCTGTCATGCCAGGATATTGCACCGTAAAATAGAAGCCATCAGCCAAAGGTGCCCCCATATCATTGTCGTAAACCAGATAGAAATTATTAGCAAGCAACACTTCCTTCAAGAACTTGGCACGACGGCCATATTCCTTCACGTCATCAAGGAAGTTATAGCGTCCGTCACAGGCTGCCTCCATCAGAGCAGCCATGGCGTGCTGCACACTGTGAGTCGTGCCGCTTGACAGTGTGTACATCAGTCGATTGCAAAGGAAATTGCCAAACTCCCCTACCCCAAATGTCTGCTGTAACGGTTCATATACACGATGATACTGTTTATTGCTGATGCACGTCACGCCGATACGCTGACCAGCATACGAGAAAGCCTTTGAGCCAGATACCCACAATACGTAGTTGTCAGTATATTGTGCTACGGTAGCCTGATACGGTGCCTCATACGGATGCGACAAGTCACGGCGGAAGTCCATAGCGAAGTAAGCCAAATCCTCAAGTACTAACACATCATGCTTGGTAGCAAGTTCACCGATGCCTTTCAACTCTTCCTCTGTAAAGCATACCCACGATGGGTTATTGGGGTTGGAATATACAATAGAGCAGATATTACCAGCAGAAAGTATCTCGTCAAGTTTCTTTATCAGAACATCACCGCGATAGCCATGAATGTCTAATCCGATATGCTTCAATCCAATAACATCACACTGCGTAGTCTGCACTGGAAAACCTGGCTGTATAAGCAGTACAGTATCACGTTCTGTTCCTTTCATGGCATGGTAAATAGCCAAGAATGTGGCAAAAGTGCCTTGCATTGAACCCGTTGTCGGAATACAACACAATGGGTCAATGTCAACACCGATAAACGCTTTTACAAACTCCGATGCAGCCTTTTTCAATCGCGGTATTCCACCATTTGGCGGATACATCGTTGCACAACCATTAGCTAAAGCCTCCTGCTCTGCTTTCAGAGCTATCTCTGACGGTTGCAGGCCAGGCACACCCATCTCAAGGTGGATAATCTGCTTTCCGGTTTTCTTCTCAAGTGTCTGCGATAATCCTTGCAAGTCACGTATTGTGGCCTGTGAAAAGTCTCCCAATCCCATCTCATTGATGGCTTCGGTGACTATATTATAGTCAAGTGGTGTATTCATTATTTCGTATATTGTTATTACGTTTTTATTTCAGATACTGTACCAATGGAGAATCAATCATACGCAATCCTTTTGCCAGACTTAAAGCATTGGTTCTTGCTCCAAGCAAAGATGTATGGGTGTGATCATGATTAAAGTATTTGTTCGCTTTCGCTTTTGCCTTCTCTGCAGTCTTCGCCTTTCCACAACAGTTATCAATGAAATCTGCAGTCAGATTATGTACGTCAACAAACTCAATGCCCATCTCTTCGGCCACATTCTTGTCCCACTCCACAATGTAGCCATCATTACGGCGCTCAATATACTGGCGTTTCGAATTCTCAGCAACAGGATAAAGCGAGCCTATAGTCTTACCTCTGCCTGTATGCCATTCATTTCTTGGAGTAAAGGATAGTATCACAGGTATTGCTCCCTTTTCCTTGCAGTCTTGCACCATCTTCTTCAAATACCATCCAAAGGAATAGACTACCTCATACTTTCCTGACGAGGCTGATTTGTAAACACGACAGGTGTCTTTGCCAGAAGCGATGACTCCACGCTCCTTATCTTTATCAATGCCACCGATGTCATTATGACCGAATTGTATTAACACATAATCACCGGGACGCAGCGTACGATAAACCTCTTCCCAACGTCCATCATTCATATATGTACGGGTGGAACGACCAGCCTTTGCACAGTTGATAAATGTGCACTTAGACTCATCAAACACTGTGTAGGCCTGAGCACCCCAGCCCCACATACCATCAGCATTATTATCCTGATTTTTACCTGTAGAATCACCACACAAGAATATGCGTGTCTTACTTTTCTTTTCCTCTGCTGTCTTGCTTAACGCTGTTTCACGACCTTTCTTGTCATAATTCAGAGGTTCCCATGCCAATAGTTTCTCCTCATAGTTTGGATGTACCTTCTCAGGTATCAAGTATGACTTCAATTCCGCCAATCTTGCATCATCACAATCATCAAGTCCCTCAGCAGCAGACTCTGCATTCATACGCGCGCCAAATGCAGACGAATGTATCTTGTCAAGGAAGAAATGATAGTCGGTTTTCCACTTGCCATAACGTTCTAATTTCTTAGCTGAGATATCGTTAAGGTCAATAACGGGCACGTTCATTTCTTTGCCTATGGCATATATCGCAGGGGTAAAATCAGACAATTTACGCTGTATGGTGACTCCATCATCTTCATAAGCATTACGAGGTGTCAATGTAAATAGCACGGGGAATGCGCCTTTGGCTCTTACTTCATTTATAAAACGTCGTGTATATCCGCCAAAAGTATATACCGTATCTTGACAATGCTTTACCTTATTATATATGATAATAGAATCTTCTACTATGCTTAATACACTATCAGGACGATAACTGGAACGAGCTCGAATACTGTCAATCGGTCCGTTATCGTTATGTCCGAGTTCTAGAAAAACATAGTCGCCCTTGCGTACACCACTCAAAGTGCGACGCCATAAATCTGGCGATTTATAGAATGTACGTGGAGACGTGCCTCCAAGAGCATGATTTTCAACCGTTATCTTGCTGTCATCAAAATACTCATGCTCATAGAATCCCCAACCCCACTGACCATTATTGCCGTTGCCCATGGTACCTGTACGCATGGTTGAATTTCCAACAAGGAAAAGCACGGGGTTATTTCCCTTACGAGACGAACCAGGCAAAGGGCGGACGGTATTTGCCAATGCAATAGAGTCTGCTGTCAAGTCTCTTACACCATTTATATCAAGCCATATCTCACCTTGTTCTTTATTCTGTGCATAAGTAGTTGATACTATGAGCATCAAGAAAAAAAACGATAGTATTTTATTTGTCATATATATCAAAATATTAATTTTTTATTTCATGAAGAATGTAGTATATACATCAAGCATTGATTGTCGCGAGCCTGTAATTATCTCAGCGTTTCTTGTATAGGATCTATAAGCATTACGTTCTTCTTTATCTGCCAAATGACGAAGAATTTTACTTTCCGTTGCTTCAAAACTTTCTTTTCCCAGATGTATGTAATACCTTTCTGTCAAAGGCAAAGTTTCTTCGTCTTCTAACACTGTACTTTCTCTCACAGAGACATCAATGTTCATCTCATTAAGTCCCTGTATATCAAGTAAACTACTCCCCTCTGCCATTCTCTTTCTGAGGACATTCTCACTGTATGCCTGCATATTTATCTCCTTAGAACACAATAGCCGATGTATCTCTCCTTTAATCGTATCTTCACGAATTACAAGACATAATCTGCCATCCTCATCCAAATAACGGCTTCCGTCAGCAAAAACGACTTCTTTAGCCCTTCCAGTTTCCGCCTCCTTATTCTGACCGAAATTTGATTTATACCATAAAGAACTATGAGCCACGTGAATGTTTGCAAATACATTCAATGTCTTGCCATCTGCTGTATAAACCTTTGCTGACATAAACTCTTGATAGATAAATGGTATGGATTTTATAGGTTGCCAATTATCTTCTGCATACATCATCGTATTTATAACCGACAGTAACAATATGACGAGATATTTCTTCATTGCTTAGGATAAAACATTTTATAAACTACTTCATTTTCTTTTTATGCTTTATGGTTATAAGAACAATCTCACGTGGCATTCCGAAACGGAATGGGAAATTGCCTCCAACTCCTGTTGAAACATGAAGCATACACGGATTTGCTGCATTCTTGTCTCCATCATAATAAGTTCCTCCCCACTCTTTATATACCATTGATGACGGAGACCATCCAAAAATAGAAAACTGCGTGCCATGAGTATGTCCACTCAGCGTAATATTTGGACGGAATAATGGAAGAATGTGCATCTTCCAAGCCGTAGGGTCATGACTAAGCATTATACTAAAAAGACTTGTGTCAACACCATTTAGTGCTTTATTTAAATCTCCATATTGTGGAAAAGGAGGCTTTCCCCAATTCTCCTCTCCTACAACATATATGGAATCATTACCACGATGTATCACACGATGCTCATTTTCAAGCAAATCCCATCCAAACGAACGTTGCATAGCACGGGTATTTCTTACCATCTCTGCTCGTTCTCGCTCTGTCACTTTTACATAAGACGAATAGTCATGATTACCCATTATCGTCATCACACCATCCTTAGCATGTAATGACGCTAATTCCTCTTTATGCGGAGATAACTCATCTGGGATAAAATTCTCTATGTCACCGACAAAACATATAAGATCAGCATTAAGACTATTCAACGTATCAACAGTTTCTTTCAGCAAGTGCTTATAAGGTCCGTAAAAAGAACCAATATGCAAATCGGAGAACTGCGCAATACGATAACCATCAAATGCATGCGGTACATTTTCACTCTCGTATGTCACGTGCCTTACTTTTATCTGCGAAAACCCGTATGTAACTCCGTAAAGCACAATATAAACTACACCAAGAGCAAGAAACAAACCAATATATGTTCCTACATTAGGTATTAAATCGAACAAAGAGAATATCATTTTAGGAATACAACATAACACCATTATAAGTAAAAAAATGTTTGTTGTGCCGTATTCCTCTGCCCAGCCACTATTAAAGAAAAGGAATTTAACGAAGAAACCAACAATCACAATCATTGGCAACCACCAAAGCCACCGCCACACCGACGTAGTGTTGATGTAGCGATGGAATATGTATGCGTCACTCAACAGTCCGAGGCTGATGAGCATGATTGGTACTATTAGCCTTACCATACGAGAATAATTGGTCGATTAACCGAAATTCTCTTTTACTTTTTCTCTGGAGCAGCGGGAGTTTCTGCTGCTGGAGCAGCCTTTGCATCAGCTTTTGCAGGTGCAGTTACTTTCTGCTGAGAAGCACCGAAGCCCTGCACATTATTAGGATTTGTTGCTGCCTGTTCTGTTGCAGCATTCTCAACAACAGAGCCTGCAGTACTTGCAGATGGTGCAGTCCATGCACATGCAATAGATATAATTACCATTGCACCCGCCAAAGACCATGTAGCTTTTTCAATAAAGTTTGTTGTTTGGCGTACGCCTGCAACACTGTTTGCACTTGCAAAGCCTGAAGCCAAGCCACCACCTTTTGATTCTTGAATAAGTACGATGCCAATCATCAGCAATGCTGCTAACACAATAAGGATAACTAATAAAGTGTACATTTTTCTTTTGTTTATTTTTGTTTATTATTATTTTGTATCAATATAAGTTTCTTCAAAAAACGTTGTTGATCTTCGTAATATCTACTCTTATTACCTTCCGTTTTATTTATTCTGTCAATAATGTCAAGAGCCTTCTCATATCTTCCCTGCTTCACATATATACCGGCCAGAGTTTCCGTAAGAAAATCTTCATCCGTATCGGGTTCTGCTGTATTGTCGTCATCTATTTCCAGATGTAGTTCTGGTTCTTCCTGTAGAGAGAAGCGTCCACCATCTTTTTTTATGAAAGCATCTATCAAATCACCTCCATTCATTTTCAGACGTTTGTCTTCATCAATATCATCACGTCCTTCCACAGATGACAGTTCTTCAAAATCTGTAGACAAAAGGTATGCCACATAGTCAACCGTTGCATCTGCCGCAGTAGGTTTACGATGTTTTCTTTCTTTCCTATCTACATCATTATCATCTGAACGTCGCTCCATTTCATCGTCTGGCACTGTACTCAAATAAGTATCAATGAGCGACACCGTACGCGATTCGCCCTTATTTGCTGTCTGTGAAGACGTTCTCCTATCTGGCTGAGAATTGAAACTCTGCGGTGACTTACGTTTCAGGCGATAATGTGCTGTTTCTATTAGATTAAATAATATACGACGATCCGTGAAATAGATTGACGAGCGTCGTAATTCCTCATCAAATGCTGGATCATGTAATAAATATAGATTCTTCAATAGCAACAGTCTGGCTGGCTGATAATATGGGTACGAAGCAGTAACGCGACGAAGCTCATAGAGCGTCTCGCGATTTAATTTCTCAGGGTGATGTGTAAGCTCTTGTATACTCATTTACCAATTTGCTACCGTTGCATTGAAAATTTGTTCACACAGATTCTTTGACATTTGCGTAACCAATTCTTCCTGTACTGAATTCAAGCTTTGCGTACTTGTGTATGTTTCCGTTGCCGTGAAAGACCTCTCGAAATCCTCTTCATGATTCTTCGTATTTGTAAATCTAACATTAACGGTCATCGACAACTCCGTCTGTGAAGAATATCCATCAGCTGCAACTGATTTATTACGCTGTTGATATTGTGTTATCTCACCCTCTATACGCAAATCGCCATCTCTTCTTACTTGTATCAGTCTAGTTTGCGAACCATATAAGTCTTTCAACTGATTATTAAATATGGAAGACATTGGTCCCCATACATAAGCCGACCTTATAGGAAAATCTTTTATTTGTATCGTTTTTGTCTTAGTGTAGTCTATACTTGCGCCATTGAATTTATATGACACCGAACATGCAGTAAGAACTGCGAACACTATCATTGCATATATCCACGACCATCTTACTTTATTATTTATTTCGTTCATTTTATACCATATTCTTTTAATCTTCTATATAAAGTACGTGTGGAGATGCCTAAATCCTGAGCTGTTTTAGCTCTGTTTCCAGCATTGCGCTCCAAAGCTTTCTCCAGTACAACCCGCCCTATATCGTTAAGGTTAAGGTTTTCGGGTTCCGTAATCTCTTGCGCAATAGCATCAAACTGCCGTGGATGCTCATCTACTTGAAAACCATCATGTTTGTTTATTGGAGTATATGATGGCATAGCCGCGTAGTCTTGTATTGGCATTGTAGCCTGTGCATCGTCAATCTGCTTACGGAGCGAATTCAATTCCCTACGCATATCTGCTACGCTACCACGCATCTCATATAGTATCTTAAACAACATTTCGCGCTCGTTTTCATAGCTACGAGCGCCACCAGAGTTTTGTACAACAGCCAATTCTGTGCTTTCCTCGTTGCGTGGTATGAACTTCAACAGATCATCTACATCTATACGTCGTTGTTGACACAAAACTGACATTTGCTCAGTAATATTCTTCAACTGTCGTATATTTCCCGGCCACTTATATTTCTTTAGTACTTCCTTAGCGTTATCAGTAAGCTCTATGCGAGGCAGACGGTATTTTTCCGACATCTGCATAGCAAAAAGCCTAAATAACAGTACGATATCCTCTCCTCGTTCGCGTAAAGGTGGCATTTGGATAACGATTGCATTAAGGCGATAGTATAAATCCTCGCGAAAACGTCCCTCGCTGATGGCTTTACGCATATTGACATTAGTAGCTGCTACAACCCTTACATTTGTCTTGCGAATTTCCTGACCACCAACACGAATGTACTCACCATTCTCAAGTACACGAAGCAGTCTCGCTTGGGTAGCTAAAGGGAGTTCTCCAACTTCATCAAGAAACAAAGTTCCCTTATCAGCTATTCCAAAATAGCCTTCACTCTCGCCTACCGCACCAGTAAAAGAGCCTTTCTCGTGTCCGAACAACTCTGCATCTATAGTTCCTTCAGGAATAGAGCCACAGTTGATAGCAAAATACTTTTCACGCTTACGAGGAGAATTATCATGAATCACACGGGGTATTATCTCTTTTCCCACTCCACTCTCTCCTACTATAAGAACAGAAAGGTCTGTATGCGCAACCTGCAATGCAACGTTTAAAGCACGATTTAACGCATCGCAATTTCCCACGATGTTATAACGTTGCTTTATGTTTTGCAGTTCCTTTAAGTCCATATCAAGGCGCAAAGTTAATAAAAAAGACTGAGATTTTACGGCTTTTTACCTTAATTAACAATATCAATCTTCTTTATTTTCAACTTCTACTTCTTTCTTTTCTTCATTCTGTTGAGTTTTATTAAGGTTTTCTCTACGATGCTCCGCAGGATTAAAACCTTTCTTCTTTACGGTAAAACGAGTCTTATCATTCCCCTCCTTACGTTCATGATAATGTTTTTGCAGGGGATTTTTAAAAGGCATATCATACTCCGTCCTCCGCCTATCCATATCCATTACTGCATATATAGCACACAGAACACCTTCAGCCTCTGTTGTCACTAAAGGTATTGACAAACCTGATACCACAGTGATTGTCGGGGTGTCAGACAAAGTATTCAACAAACGCTCTTTCTGTCCTTCATACATTGAAAGCACTGCATCATACGACTGCCACACATTTTCTGTCAAAAAACTCTCCATCGTAATCGGTCCAAATACTTGTATGCCTTCATTTACAAGTTCCGAAACAACTGGCGCAATAACCTTCACCTCCTCAGAATCATTGTCAGCGGTGATTACTTCGTTAAACGACAATACTGCAATACGTGGATTCAGAATGCTCTGCTCTCTTTTCAAGCTTTTTGTAAGACTAAGCGCACTCTGCTTTACATCCTCCTGACGTATATTGCCATTTGCTTCTCCTATTGTCTTTGCATTTGTCACAGAAGCAATCCTGCACTTGTCGTTCATACTTATCATTAGCATCTCTGCTGTATCCAAAGAGGCCTCATGCTGAAGCATTTTTCTCAAGGAATGTGACATTGGCAGACATACTATACCTTGTACATTGCCATTCTTATAATCCTCTAATGCATCACGGAAGGCTTCGTCTTCTGGCTGACCATCAGCGCCATATAGTGTTATTGAGCACAAATCTGTCAAATCCTCTTCTGCAAGCATGGAGTTTAAAATCTCGTGTTTTTCACGAGGTGCATTTCCAACAAGTGCTATATTTGGTAGTTTACCCATACTTTCTTTTTTATTTTTTCAAATGCAAAGGTACGCAAAATTATTGATTTATGCAAGATTTGCGTCGTCTATTTGCACATTCCAAACGTTATCATGTCTGCATTTATTTCCTAATGGTTATTGCCATCAGACCTACCACGACATCATTTGACAAGCAACGCAATGTGAAATCCTTTAATTTCTTCTTAGGATTAAGTGACATAGAAACAACCTGTGCAGCACCGCCCTTAAGTTCACGACCGTACACTTCCGTTTGTTTAACCCCAAGTTCTTCTCCCAAATATCGCGATACTTTCCCTGTAGAGAAACTTACACGCAACGGTGGATTGTTTGCTCCTACAAATGCTTTTCCATCAACATAATAATCTTGCTCTATCGGAGTATAATTATATGGTGGATGCAATGCCAATGTATCGGCAGTTCCATCATTATAATTTGCTATAATCAAAGCATTATCAATATCAAACTGCATATGATTAGTGCTACCTGCTATTAGGAAATCCGCGCCATTAACGTCCTTACCTTCTTCCACATTCACTTTAATTTCATCAGGATAGTTATCCCATAGAGAAGCAAAAGCTACATTCTTTCCCTTTTGCGGTGTAGAGAATTTCACACCTTCTACCATGATTTCATTTCCCGTGGCCATCGAACGGAATACTGAATCATCAATATTTACCATAAATTTCGGATGACACCATTCTCCTATGCCCTGTACGGGTAATTCGAGCGACGTACTATTTGGGCGTGGAGACAAATATTGATTACGGAAGATGTCCGTCACGTCTGCATTAAAAGGTACTGGTATGCTTATCTGCTTACCTCCTACACAACGAAGCGTATTGTTTGTTTCATACTTGTCTCCGTTATATGTTATCCTATCCGTAGCAGTTTCTGTTTTATAATCAGGAATGTCTATTTCTACTAAAAACATGCCTCCATCTTCCTTAGTCTGATAATCTGTGTAAGTTCCCTCTTGTCCATTTATTCTAACAACTATATCAAGATGTTGCTTGAAATGTTGCTCAATATAGAAACATCCTTTTCCCCCACGCTTCTTATATTTATATGAAAGATATGGAGTACGAACCTCCACGCTATCCCATCCCAAAGGAAAACCTGGTCGTATCAGGCACTTGGAATCCAAGGCTTGCGGAATAATGCCAAATACACCTTGAATTATTGCACGCGCTGAAATTCCTACATTGTCACCGAAGTCACGATATGACTCGCCACGCGCAGCATCATAATAACTTATTTGCCCGAGATTACCTGGTGAACGTCCAAGATACATCTGATCAAGTATATTGCCTTTTACAAGTTTCATTCCTTCCTGTGCTCTGCCAGCCTCAAAGAATGCAAGCGATGTATGCATGATTTCCGCTGAAGCCACATTATTTATCGACCATGCGTATGGCATCCAGTTACTCGTACTGATGATATAATCCTCGCTCTGCATTCCTTTCGTTTCTACTTTTATATGTGGGATACGCTTGTCCACATACCCCATAGCAGAATACATTTGCTGCGGAGTTCCAACGCCACAGTCCACTGGCGTGTATTCAGACCATACGGCAGCATTCTCATGCAAGCGCTTTTTGCCCATGACATCCCGATATTCTGCCCAATGTGGGAAACAATCTTTCGTCCACAACCGTTCATTCATTGCTTTAAGTATAGCCTCCGCCTCTTTTTGATATGGAGCAGGATCTTTTCCTATCAGTTGTGCTATTTTTGCTGCAAGCAGATTTCCACGGTAGTTATATGCTGTAGAATGTGTCACCTCGCCACCATTATAATACAAGGCATCGCTCGCCCATATACAGCAGTAAGCATCATACAAATGATTTCCATCCTTATCAAAGTTGCGTTTTTCCCATTCGAGATGCGACGTAAGCACTGGCCACATCTTTTTCATGTACGCCGTGTCTGCATCATACTGAAAATGCCAAAGCAATTCATCGATATAGTTCAGGTTCATATCATAGTGATGCATTTGGTCATTCCTATTAGGGTTACGGCATATATAACCATTGGAATACATCTGTGTCCCCCACTTTTTTTCCGCCCGTGCAAGGTTCAATTCTGCATCCTGTGTTGGAGAAGGTATCGTTGGTGGAACATCCGTAACTTGCGAACGTGCATAAGCATCAAAATGACTGATGGCACGCTCGTTCCATCCTAACACATCACCCAGATATCCTGCACGCCATCCTGCCAACGGCATACGCCACCCAATGGCACCATGCAGCCACGTCTCTCCATCCCACACACCGTCGGCTGCCAACGACAACACGCTTCCAAGCGTATTCAGCATCGCATCAGGTGTTCTAAACTCTATCCTACTTGCAAGTGCCTCAAAGTATGCTTGTGATGCCGAGAAACCCGATACAATACTGTTTTTAGGCAGTGATAATATGAGTTCGTGCCCTTTTTCTCGCTCTGCGTAAGGGCGGGTCACTGCATAGGCTTCCCTGCGGAAAATAATTTTCGACATGACAACGCCTTTCTCGTATTCATCTGGCTCAAAACAACCTTCCTTATCGGCACCGATATCCCCGTTGCGACTTAACTTCTTAGCCACTGTATGACACACCTTACTCTCAAGCATTATACTGTCGGCATCGAAATTTTCTGCAGTGAAATGCCAATATCCACCTTCTGTATCATGCATTGCGAGGCACACAATATTAAGGATGGCGCGCGATCCCCATCTTTTATCTTTAACAACATACGTGCGTTTGCCTTCTAAATAACGTGCTTCACAGTACTCTGCCTCTTCCAACGGTACTCCATTTACCAGAAAACGCAGATTGCGATAATTCTTTGATTTATACAATGCAAATATAGGAAAGTCACTGGTTTCTATACGATAGTCTGTATTAGAGCCATATAGCGCACGTGTATATCTGTTTTTTCCGTTTACACACAAGAATGCTTTACCTTCAGGCACATACTGCATATCACGTGCTACCATGCCCGATGGCTTATTATTTGAATACGACTCAATATAGTCACCTGTTTTTTTCGTCTGTGCTATCAGCGTTGCTGATACCATCAACAAACTTGACAATACAATATTTCTCATTTTTGCCTCTTATATCACACTTCTGGGCTTACTTGCTTATCTCTGACAACTCTTTCCTACAGAAAAGTAACAGTGCAACGACACTTACCGATATGCAAGCATCAGCAAAGTTGAATACTGGCGAAAAGAATATGAATGGCTCACCTCCCCATATTGGGAACCAATCTGGATAGGTCGTCACAATAAGTGGGAAGTAGAACATATCCACCACCCTGCCTTGCAAAAACGGTGCATAGCCAGCCCCGAAGTCAGTCAGGAATGATACAGAGTATGGTGATGAACCTGTAAATATCAGGCCATAGAACATGCAATCTATCAAATTGCCTGCAGCCCCTGCAAGTATCATCGACAACAATACAAGCCATATTCTTCGTACTCCAGCTTTTAACTGTCTGTAGATATACCACGTCAACAATACACACGCTACAAGGCGAAAGATACTGAGAGCATACTTTGGTATGAATGTCATGCCATAAGCCATACCATTATTCTCAATGAACGACAGATAAAACCAATTCGTCACCTGTATGCTTTCATGGAGGTGCATATTGGTTTTGACCCAGACCTTTATTGTTTGGTCAATGATTAGCAGTACTAATACGAACAAGGCATATAGGCTTCCTTGTCTTATTATTTTCGATTTCATGTTCTATTTTTGATTACAAAGTTACGAATTTTTCGTGGAACAGCCAAACTTCTCATTATTTTTCTTGTTCATAGATTCGTTCCTTTCTTTTTGTCAGCAGTATTTTTTACACAAGGACACATTCAAGGAGGGCAATATAATTACGACATGAGCCTCTGATTTTCCGTTAAAGAAAACCAGAGGCTCAATTACTTTTGATGGGAAAAAGTCTCCCATTCTATTCTTATTAAATCAATTACTTATTAACCTGGAATTTAGTAACACCATCTTTGATGAAACCAACAATCTGGTTAGCAGCAGCAAGACCAGCATTTGTGTTAGCCTCTGCAGTCTGTGCGCCCATCTTCTTAGGAGTAGAGAAGTAGCGGCCTTCAAACTTAGCGAAATCAGCATCAGCATCTGGCTTAATATCTGTGATATACTTCAAGTCCTCACGCTCAGCCATCAACTTTAGGAGACCAGCCTCATCAATAACCTCCTTACGTGCGGTATTGATAAGTATCGCACCCTTCTTCATAGTGCTGCATAGGTCGTAGTTAATAGACTGCTTAGTCTCTGCAGTTGCAGGGATGTGGAGTGAAACGATGTCAGCCTCCTTGAAGAGATCTGCCTGAGATGCCATAGCCTTTACGCCTGCAGCCTCGATAACGTCAGCTGGGCAGAATGCGTCGTATGCACAAACCTCCATGCCGAAGCCCTTGGCGATACGTGCCACATTACGACCTACATTACCGAAGGCGAGAATACCGAGCTTCTTACCCATCAGCTCTGAACCAGCCTTGCCGTTGTAGAAGTTACGTACGCAGTAAACAAGGAGACCGAGTACGAGCTCTGCCACAGCATTAGCGTTCTGTCCTGGAGTGTTCATAACCACGATGTTGCGTGCAGTAGCAGCCTCGAGGTCAACATTGTCATAACCAGCACCAGCACGTACAACAATCTTCAAATTCTTTGCGGCATCCATCACCTCTGCATCAATCTTATCAGAGCGGATTATTATAGCGTCAACGTCGGCAACAGCAGCGAGCAACTGAGCCTTCTCTGTATATTTCTCGAGCAGGGCAAGTTCAAAGCCTGCTTTCTCTATTATCTCCTTAATGCCTGCTACTGCAGGAGCTGCAAACGGTTTCTCCGTTGCAATCAATACTTTTGCCATAATTATATGTAAAGTTTAAGAATTGAAGAATTGAAAAACTGAAGTTGAAATCAATACATATTGGAACTTCAATTTTTCAATCCTATTATTTTTCAGTTATATCATATTAGTGCTTTGCCTCAAACTCCTTCATGCAAGCCACGAGAGCCTCACAGCCTTCGATTGACATAGCGTTGTAGCAAGAAGCGCGGAAGCCACCAACGTCACGGTGACCCTTGACACCAACCATACCCTTCTCTGTAGCAAAGGCGAGGAACTCATCCTGCAAGTCCTGATACTCTGGCTTCAATACGAAAGTAAGGTTCATCAGTGAGCGGCTATCCTCCTCTGCAGTACCAACGAAAAGCTTGTTGCGGTCAATCTCACCGTAAACGATTTCTGCACGCTGCTTAGCGAGCTTGTCCATTGCTACTACGCCGCCGTGAGCCTTGATGTAACGGAGGTTCATCAGTGCAGAGTAGATAGGCACAACAGGAGGAGTATTGAACATAGAGCCCTTCTTCACGTGTGTGCGGTAATCAAGCATTGTTGGAATCTGACGTGACACCTTACCCAGAGCGTCTTCCTTAACGATTACGAATGTAACACCTGCCATAGCGAGGTTCTTCTGTGCACCACCGTAAATCATGGCGTACTTACTTACATCGATAGGACGAGAAAGGAAGTCAGAAGACATATCAGCAATCAATGGCACTGGAGAGTCAATGTCGTAGCGTATCTCTGTACCGTAGATTGTATTATTTGATGTAATGTGCAGATAGTCTGCATCTGCAGGAATTGTATAATTCTTTGGAATGTATGTAAAGTTCTTGTCAGCTGATGAAGCAATCTCAACTACCTCACCAAAGAGCTTTGCCTCTTTCATTGCCTTAGTAGCCCAAACACCTGTATTGAGGTATGCGGCTTTCTTCTCAAGGAAGTTGTAAGGAACCATACAGAACTCAAGTGATGCACCGCCACCGAGGAACAACACCTTGTAACCCTCTGGTATGTCAAGGAGCTCTTTCATCAGCGCCTCGGCCTCGTCAACTACTGGTTGGAAATTCTTTGCGCGGTGGCTGATTTCCATAAGTGAAAGTCCTGAGTTATCAAAATCAAGACATGCGGCTGCAGTCTGCTCAATCACCTCACGAGGAAGGATTGACGGTCCTGCATTAAAATTGTACTTTTTCATTTGAATGCTATTTCTTAAATGATTATATTTCGCCTTTTTGCTTTTTAGACTGCAAAGTTACTCATTTTTAATGGAAATAACAAAAAAACTTGCACAAAATTATCATTTTGCGCAAATTTCTTACGTTTTACTTACTTTTTTATGCTAAAATGATAAGCGGAGTTAACATACTACTGCTGAAGTGTCTTCTTTATGGAGTCTTTTCTGAGCGTATCGACTCTCAGACTATCAACAGGCTCCGCATCTTTCGGTTTCGCCGGCGGCTCGGTGTGGGTATGGAGTAGTTTCACACTGCGCACGGCTACAAAGCGAAGCGTAGTAGCATTGGCGTCTGACGTCTCATGACTCAGATTACGGCAGAGATTGAAATAGCCACGTATCTGGCGCACATGAAGTCTGTCAATGTTGTTTTTCAGCGTAAGGATGCCATGTCCGTCGCTATTCACGTGGGTAACTTGCGTAGCAATACTGTCATTGTCATAATATACGGCCATTACTGCTGCCACGTCGCGGTAGCCGTCTTGGAATACGAACTGCACGTCAAACTGCAGTGTAAACGTATCGCCATCCATAAACGTAGAGTCGGGTTCAATGCTGTATGCAAACTGACTATACGGCATTTGCTGCATGAGTATGAAATCCGCCTCTGTGTTCCATACGTTTGAAGTGTCGGCCTCTGCTCCCTGTATGCCGTCAACCTTGCCACCCAGTGCAACGAGATTGTTCTGTATGCGGTCATTCAGCGACATGTATATAGCATGGAGCTTGTCTGCATTACGACTGTAATAGTTGTATGACGAGTCCCACTCTACCTGACTGACGTTGTGTTTCTTCAGCACGCTGGCACGCAATGCTATTATGTCGGACTCATATTCCTGGTTTCCACTGCTTTCATACATGCTCTGTGCAACGTGCATATCATACAGCACGTCCTCCATGTCGTCTTCGTCGAGCACACCCGATGGCAGTGATGGGGAGCAGGATGCAATCACGACTGACAGGAACATCATGAGTATGAAAATACAATACGAGGATTTGATTTTATGTTGGGTCATCTGCAAAAGCTATCTGATTACTCGGTAATAGCTATCTGATTATACGACAATAGCTATCTGATTACACGGTAATAACTATCTGATTATACGACAATAGCTATCTGATTACAATGCGCTTACGAATTCATTCAAAAAAAACTCAGAGGGATTATCAATATAACACTCCCTCTGAGTCAAGATATCTGTTCTCAACTGGATGACTGAGGCAGATGCCGCGCTCGTCATCATCAGTGGTTTTATCAAGCAAGTATAATCTTGTTATCCTCTGTAGATGCTACCTTACCCTCTTTCAGGAGCCAGCCCAATCCGAGGATTGTGTCGCCCTCTGTGAGTTTTGCCTTCTTTGCCACTTCAGCAAGTGTCAGTGCCTCATCAGCTGCTGCAAGCACCTGATATACGTCACCGGCACGGAAACCTGCGTTTTCAGCGTTCACGTAAAGTATGCTTTCCTTAGCTGCAGCCTTCTTTGCTGGAGCCTTCTTTGCTGGAGCCTTTACCTCTGCCTTTGCTGCAGACGCCTTCTTGGTAGCTGCAGCCTTTGTTGTCTTTGTTTCTGCCATAATCTTTTTCCTTTCTATTTTTATTCTTTTCTCGTATTACGTGTTTATTTATTTATTTCTACAAAATTACTCATTCTCAACGAAAAAGAGCACCTTTTCAAAGAAAAAGTGCCCTTTAAAACTCCAATATTTGACAGATGTCAACATCATGCCTGCAATTTCAATGCGATTTGCAGTTCATTTAACTGTTTTTGGTCGATGGCTGATGGTGCGTCAAGCATCACGTCTCTGCCACTGTTGTTCTTGGGGAACGCTATGCAGTCACGTATCGAATCGAGTCCAGCCATAATGCTCACAAAGCGGTCAAGACCAAATGCCAGCCCAGCATGTGGGGGTGCTCCATACTTGAAGGCGTTTATAAGGAAGCCAAACTGTGCCATTGCCTGCTCTGGCGTAAAGCCAAGCACTTCAAACATCTTTGCCTGCAGCTTTCCATCGTGAATACGCAGCGAACCACCGCCTACCTCTATGCCGTTGCATACGAAGTCGTAGGCCTTGGCACGCACCTTCTCCGGAGCGGTATCAAGAAGCGGTATGTCATCAGGGTTTGGCATGGTGAATGGGTGGTGGGTTGACATCAGGCGTTGCTCCTCATCGCTCCACTCAAACAATGGGAAGTCAACAATCCACAGACACTCAAACTTATCCTTGTCCATCAAGCCGAGACGCTTGCCCATCTCCAAGCGAAGTGAGCATAACTGTATGCGTGTTTTGTTGGCATTATCGCCTGACAGTATGAGTATCAGATCTCCCTTCTTCGCTCCCATTTTGTCAGCCACTACTTGCAACTGCTCTGGTGTATAGAATTTATCGACAGAAGACTTGATGCTTCCATCTTCATTTATCTTTATATATACAAGACCTTTGGCTCCTACCTGCTGCGACTTAACGAAGTCTGTGAGTTGGTCAAGCTGCTTGCGGGTATAGTTTGCACAGCCCTCTGCGCATATACCACCGATGTATTCAGCACCGTCGAATACGGCAAACGTGCCGAGTTTCAGTACATCCATCAACTCTACGAACTCCATTCCAAAGCGCAAATCAGGCTTATCAGAACCATATTTCGCCATGGCCTCATGCCATGTCATCTGGCGAAGTTTTGCAGGCAGATCCACGCCACGCACCTCTTTGAAGAGATGGCGAGCCATATCTTCAAAGATACTGATTACGTCTTCCTGATCAACGAATGACATCTCGCAGTCAATCTGAGTGAACTCAGGCTGACGGTCTGCACGCAAATCCTCGTCGCGGAAGCACTTTGCTATCTGGAAATAGCGGTCGAAACCTGATACCATGAGCAGTTGCTTCAGCGTCTGCGGTGATTGCGGCAACGCATAGAACTGTCCTGGGTTCATGCGTGACGGTACAACGAAGTCACGCGCACCCTCAGGAGTAGAACCTATGAGAATTGGTGTTTCAACTTCTATGAACTGTTTTGAATCGAGGAAGTTACGTATAAGAATAGTCATCTTATGGCGTAGCTCAAGATTCTTACGCACAGGCGTGCGGCGCAAGTCCAGATAACGGTACTTCATGCGCAGCTCATCGCCGCCGTCAGTATTGTCCTCTATGGTGAATGGCGGTGTGAGGCTTTCGCTGATTATATTAAGTTCTTCTACTAAAATTTCTATATCTCCCGTTGGCAACTTCTTATTCTTGGAATAACGCTCTGCCACGGTACCTATAGCCTGCACTACATACTCTCTGCCAAGATGCGCCGCCTTTTCTTTCAGCTCGTCTTTTGCATCTTCGTTAAAAGCCAACTGGGTTATGCCATAACGATCTCTGAGATCAACAAAGGTTAGGGCTCCGAGGTTATGCACTCCCTGCACCCAGCCTGCCAGTGTCACCTTCTGGCCTACATGCTCTATGCGGAGTTCACCGCAGGTGTTTGTTCTATACATCTCTTATTCTGTTATTATATTTTCTTCCTTAAACTGTCTTATGATTATCTCTACGTCTTTGCGGGCTACTTCTTCCGTCACTTCATATTCTTCAAGCAATGCCTTGACCAAATCATCTGTCGAGAAGTCGCCTTGCTCCATGCGTTTCCATAGGAGCAATGATGATTCATTAAGGGCTATTAGCTTAGAGTAATCTACATTACCCTCACCCATCGGCACGAGAAACGTCTCACCACACACTGTATTCAACTTAAATCCACTCTTTATTTTCATTTAGCTTTATCGTTTAATATTTTACCTTTTAAATGCTTCAGCGTTTGTATCGGATATTTCCAAAGTTTCCAAGCAAACAGCAAATATCGTCTTATTGGTCGCAAAAACAGCCACGTCTTCCAATATATTGCGTAGCTTATCGTTGAAGTTTCCTCCAATATATCACGTCCTTTTCTATAGAAGCCCTTTGCTATTGCTATGACATCGGCACGCTTTATGTGTTCTGAAGTAAAGTTACCATCGCCACACATCGTTATGTTGTCACCGTCAATGGCGGTTATCCTATGCAATGCCCAACGGCGTTCCGATATCTCTGCCAATATCACATCACCTATCTGCAAATCTGTATCCACGGCAGCCAATAAGGCTTTGTCGCGCCCGTCTTCTAAATACGGACGCATACTATAGCCTCGCAGAGGAAGCGTAACGGTATATCCCGCCTTTATCTTCTCAGCAACCTGAGGTATTATTATTTCATTCGTCAGGCTAATCATCCTTCTAAAAACTCCTTACATACCATAGCCGACTCTGCATTGGGCAGACAATGCAATTCTGCTATTGTTGTCTTTTCCACAATCTTCGACACTGTAGAGCACACCATCTGAAACAGTTCTTCATCCCATTTCATGGCTGAACAGGCTGTCAGTAATGTAGAAAAGGCTACTATCGGCTGTTGTTTCTTTACGTAGTTTCGCCCATCACGCTTAATAAGCATCAATGCACCCAGTGGCACCATGATATTACGGTAGCAGGGGGTTTTACCACTCCATGGTGAACCATATAGCATCACTCCATCATCCGTCAGTCGGAATATCGGGTTGTCATCATTTATCATATCACACCCTTCTATGTGTCTCAACCAGTTAGCCACCTGAGTGCTTTTCCCTGTGCCGCTCTTTGCTGTAAAGGCATATGCCACACCATTATGACGCACGACAGATGCATGGACTAAAAGGGTATTCTTTTTAGCTCCGCTGAAGGCATATATCAGCATAAGTGTATTGTTTAATGCAAAACGTGCTATGGCAAGTCCGCCATTTATCGAACACCTGCATTCGCGAAATGCTGCATCGCACAGTATTATCGCACACTCATGCTCACTTACATCGTTAACACGGAACATATATCCACCATCTGTAAGTTTACACACACGGGTGATACCATTGCCCGTATCCACATCGCGCACCATACGACAGTCTGCCTCGTCTGTCTCTTTCAGCGTCTCACATACTTCTAATGAGAAAAGTAACTCACTGCTATCTTCCGTCTCGAAAGGAGCGAACGAAGGCAATAACCTTTCAAGCACGTCATCTCCCAGATACGTCGTTACCTTAATATTATGTCCGCCTATGCAGTAATTCATTCCTCTACAGGTACTTCTATTTCCTCCGTAGCGTAGCCACCCTCGTTATATTCTGTTCTTACGGCTTTGAATAAGAAGCGATCCTGACTTATATGATTTACGGTATATCCACGCTTCTTGTAGTAAGCTGCCTGCTTAAGATACTTCTTGTCAAGTTTCTTAAGATCCTTACTGTACACTACGCAACAGCTGAAGTTTTTCTCTCCTTCGAGCAACATCTGGTTACGAAGTTGATTAGACAGTTCGTTTCTTGCCACAATAAACTTGGAGTGCAGATGTATCTGAGCATCCTTCAGCTCTTGCTCATCCGTCATATACACAACAGAATCCACAGGAGAGAAAGCCACTCCATAAACATACATTCCATGAGCGTCAACTATGTCGCTCACCACTTCTATCTTCTTTGTCTTTTTCTTTTTTGCCTCTTTCTTCTGCGCGAATGACAACGTAAACGTCATTAACGCAATTAACAGGAATATTATCTTCTTCATTTCTTCTTTATTATTCTTCTCATTTTACGTTCCGCAGTCTTCCTTATCTGTCTTATGCGCTCCCTCTTCAGTCCAAGCTTATCCCCTATCTCTGCCATTGTCATCGTATCCTCAGTACCTACGCCATAGAAATGACGTATCACTTCTTTTTCTCTGTCATTCAGATACCTCATGGCTATAGCGAGGGTATTGCCGTATTCATGGTCAGAAGTGGCATCATCAGTCAGTGGCTTGCCAGCTTTCTGCATATCTCCCAAGGTATTCGTTTGTCCTGGATGTGCAGGAGCATCCAGCGTCAAGGCATTCTCTTGCTGTGGCATAGCTTTCTGTATTGCCCTCTTCACGTCATGCGAAGCATAACTAATGAATCGTGGTTCCTTTTCTGGACTCCACTTTCTGGCAGCAAGCATCAAAGCAATGTTGCCCTCGCTTATCAAATCGTCAATGCTCACATCTTCCGATTTCATGGAATATTGACGTGCAATGCTAACCACAAAGCGCAGGTTTGAAGTCACAAGCTTGTCCAAAGCCTTTTCATCTCCTGCCTGTATTCTCTCTGCTAATGCGCGCTCTTCATCATCCGTAAGTGTCGGGATGTCATGTATGTCATGCCAGTAGGCATCCAAAGTGTCATATTTCTGCATAGTATATAAATTAAAGCCAGGTTGATAATAATTTTGCTAACCATCCGTATGTCTTCTTCCAACGCGTACGCCACTTATTCCAGCGCTCCGGTGTGAGAAGGAAACTTTTCTTTTTATCTGCATCAAACAATCGAGATAGTTCGGCTGTTGTATTCTTATCCACGATTACTGCATTCTCTTCATAATCCCAGTTCAATGAACGCGCATCAAGGTTGCAACTGCCTACAGTACATAGTCTGCCGTCCACCATTATGACTTTCGTATGATGAAAGCCATCTTGATATATATATACATTGGCACCACGTTTCATCATCCAATGCAGATGATAGAATGATGCGTCTGGTTCCAAGGGTATATCACTTTTCTCCGCCATCATCACCTCTAATTTAACACCGCGCTTCAAAGCACGCTTTATTGCCTTCTTTACGCTATGTGTCAACGACATATAGGGATTTATCAGCTTAATACTGTCCTTCGCATTATCGAAACAAGATATATAAAACTGTCTCATAATACGATTTGTCTTATGTGGCTCACGATTGATGATTCCTACCATCTTCTTATATGCGGTAGATGTGGTATCAGGTTTCAGTCCATTGAAATAATCAGGTGCGCTTATGCCTCTGTAATACTGCGGTCCACTAATTTTCTGACCAGTCTGTTTATTCCATACATTCAAGAAGATATTCTGCAGTGTATTGACCTCTTCACCGTCTATGCGACAGTGCATATCATGCCATGAACCTACCACTTCTGTACCATGTATATAATAATCAGCCACATTCATACCACCTGTATATGCTATCTGTCCATCTATTACAACGATTTTACGGTGGTCACGGTGAAACACATGATTTATCCAAGGAAATCCTATGGGGTCAAATTCATAGAGTTCTATGCCACGCTCTCTTATTCTCTTGACATGTTCTTTTTTCAATGGCCTGTTATTAGACATATTACCGAAAGCATCATACAAGGCTCTTACCTCTACTCCTTGTGCAGCTTTCTCTGCCAAAAGATCAAACAAAGCATTGGCAATAGAATCATTACGAAAGTTGAAATACTCCAAATGCACACTGCTACGCGCATTACGTATTGCCTGAAACATATCGTCGTATTTCTTCTGCCCGCTATTAAATAAAACAATGCTATTGTCATGCGAAAAGGATATGCCATGACTTCTTAACTCGTTTACGATAAGCGAGTCGGAAGTTTGTCCAAATACCTGTTGGGACATCGTTATTAACAACAATATGTATTTAAACCTTGTATTCACACGTCGTTTTTTATATGAACAACCGTTTGAGGGAATGGTATTTCTATATTATTCTCGTTGAGAGCATTATACACGGCCTCGAATATCTCACTATCATCGGCATACTGTGTAAAGACATTAACCCATACAAGTATTTTGAAAATCAAGGCCGAGTCTGCAAATTCCTTCAATACAACCTTCACCCCCTTACGCTGGTCAATACATTTCAACTGCGCTACAGCTGTTGATATGACATCTTTCGCCTTGCCAACGTCAGTGCCGTATGCTACACCTACATCAAGGATATGCAACTCATAACCATGATTACGAGTCATATTCTTGTAATTCTTTGTAAACAGTTGAGAGTTCTGGAATGCGATGACAGAACCATCGATAGTATCTATAGTTGTCGATGTGTATGAGATACTTGAAACACGTCCGCGTATGCCGTCACACACAATCAAATCACCTATTTTAATTCTTCCTGTCATCAATGATATACCATAATATATATTTTCCAATATATCCTTTGATGCGAAACCTACGCCTGTAGAAAGACCTCCAGATATTACTACAAGCCAAGTGTTGGATACATGGAAAGCCGCCATTGCTATCAGGAACCATACGCCCCAGATGAGAATCTGCATTACATTCTTTACCATCATGAAGCGTTGCGCAGCATTCGTCTTGTCATGTTGTTCCAAATAGACCTTTGCAAATGCTTTCGCTGTATGGTTAAGATAATTGAATACGAACCACAATATTACAACCTGCGCAATACTAAATATACTTGCCTTGAAATTTGGCGTATCAATAAACCTGCGAGTGAAATATGTCATCGTCAAGTCTGACAGATTAAACACATCCGCTGCCCAATAAAGACTCACTACTACAGAAATAACGGCTGCTGACGGGAGACCCACCCAATAGATAATGGCATGATACCATGTATCTGTCACAGGTTTTTCAAGAAGTTTCTTCTCCTTAGAGTATTCCCTGTACCAATCACGCAAGCAAGTGATTGTCAAGATACACGTCAGTTGCATTATCCACCATATAAGTATTTGGACTGACAACAATGTAAATCCAATGACAGAACTGATTAGTGACACTACAAATACGAACTGGGAAAAATACGCATATCCACGGTCACTTTTCTCTATTCCTTCTACCTTACGCAACACTTGCCATTGCCACAAGCTGCACACTAACAATATTGGAGGGAATATGAGGTTTACCAACGCATTAGGTATCAAAACTACTCGAAAACTAATGACTATAAAGCCATTTACGAGCAACGGCATATATACATACAATGTCTTCATTGTCTGCTCTGCCTTGACTCGTAAGAGCGTCGAGATGATAATAACGCTCAACAACCATGCGAACTGTACCAATAAGGATGATGCCATAATGATAAAGTTCTGCTTACTCAATGCCTGTACTATTCCGAGAATAATGGCAAAAGTCACAGCCGTAGAAGCATAAATAATACATTTACGCTTCTCCATGAACCATGCTGATATACGAGACAGTTTCCCTTTGCTTATCAAATGTGATATAAGCCAACGTACGATAATTTGGTTCAAGGCTATAGCTACGAAACCATAGAACAATATCACCATGAACAAACCTACTATCCAACGGCTATCCCACTGTGAACGCACCTTGCTATAAGCCACGTACTTATCATCTACACTTTCTTTTGTTTCTGCAAGGTAGCTTCCAAATCGCGACAATATACGAAAGTAATTCTCTCCCCCATTCTTGAAAATACTGTTCTGTATCTCACCGTAACGTGCATTGGCATAATCATTAAGACTTTTCAGACGACTTTCCGTCATCTTGTAGTAAGTGATGTATTCTGCCAACTGGTCTCTATCTTCAACCACCATTCGACGAGTGTTTACAGCCAAAGCCAAACAAACATTCCTGTCAATTTTGCTCTGTTCATCAAGCATCATGACAGGCATAGACTTCAAGCATTGTATCAAACTATCGAAACGAGCCACTTCACTATTACTCTTCTCTACATAATTAGTGAATGGTATCAGATGACGTTCAAACTCCTTATACTGCTCTATTGCTTCATGGCAAGCGTATGTCAAGTCAAATACATAGCCATCACGCTGCGAATAAAGCATCAAAGCATTTTGATTAGAGTTTTGCATTGTCTCCATCAGTGTCTTAAACACACTTTGACCCGCCATGCGCATCATCTTCTGCTTTTCGCCATAGTCATCATGATACTTAGTCAACTCACTGCGTAATATACGCAACGTGTTGACCAGACTATCCTCCTTAAGCACAGCTTCTGACGGTACGCTATACAATACTGTCAGTAATATAATTATAATCTGTTTTATTTTCACAAGTGCAAAGTTACAAAAAAAAAAAGAATGTCAGAAGAAAATCATCGATTTATTTTCAGAAAGTCATCTGCAAATTCAAACATCTCCCTATCTCCACGACTGTCGCCATACGCATATAGATAATATTTTTCACGACAAGGTTCCACTTTCAGCAGCCTGTTCACCTTCTCTTGTCCGAAGCAATTATGCACAGAGAAACGTCCTGTGAGTATTCCATCCGCATCCACTTCAAACTCAGTTGCAAGCACATCGGCAACTCCCAGTTTTCTACACACTGGTGCCACCCATTCCTTTATACTGGCACTAACGACATAGACTTTACAACCCTCATACTGACGCTGTTTCAGCAAATGTAACGTACTGCCACGCAACAATGTTTTCGCTCGCGTGGAATAAGCCTCTCCCAAGTTCTTAAATCTTTCATAAGTCATTCCTTTGAAATACCATGAGAGTAACATTTGCTTGCATCTATTATTGTCTATTATCTTCATAAACATCACAGCGATAACAGGTGCAAAGAGAACCAAACCAATATACAAACGAAACTTCCCACACGCAAAACCAATAAAATCAAACATGGTATCACGAGTGGTAAGTGTCCCGTCAAAGTCAAACACAGCTATTTTACTCTTTGTTGGTTCCATATTTACCGATATTTCGCTCATTCAAGGCTTTACTATAGCGCGCCGCATTCTGCAGATGTTCCTCATAGGTTATCGCAAAGTTATGAGTCCCCGAAAAATCTTCCTTAGCACACATATATATATAATCATGATGTTCCAGATTAAGTACTGCATCTATTCCTGCCACGCTCGGCACACGAATAGGACCAGGGGGCAATCCCTCATTCATATATGTATTATATGGCGACTTAACAAAAAGCATATTATGATATATACGCGTTATTGCAAAATCCTTAAGGGCAAACTTTATCGTAGGGTCTGCCTGCAGAGGCATCGGTTTACGCAAACGATTGTAATACATTCCCGCAACACGGGGCTTTTCTGCCTCATTAGCCGTCTCTTCTTCTACGATACTCGCCAATGTCATAACATCTTCTTTTGATAAGCCCAACGACGAAGCTTTATTCAACCTATCCTTCGACCAGAACTTCTCTGCTTCTGAATACATTCTCTTTAGGAGTTTATCAGCACTGACATTCCAATATACCCCATAGGTATTTGGTATAAAAAGCGTAATGATAGTAGCTGTATCTAAACCATACTTTTTACAAGAATCATTATTATTCATATATGCAAGTAAGTCTTCTTTATCAAGCATGAGTTTCTTTGACAGGTTCTCTGCCAATTGTTCCTTGGTCCTAACTGACTTCACCGTAAGCATTATAGGCTTTTGTTGTCCATTGCGCATCTTTCGAAAGAACAGCAAAGAACCAACGCTTTTATCTATTTCATAGCGCCCGGTAAGTATGTTCTCTGCATAATCTGTATGACGTGCGAGCGTCATAACAGTAGCAGCACCTAGACAATTACATTCCACCGACATCTTACGAGCAATAGAATCAACATTATCATCCTTATCTATATAGAGATAAGTCGTTTCGTTACCTTTATTTATGGGATAGAATAGAAATAAAGCCACCACCGCGATTATAACAAATACTATGGCGGTCAATCCGATAGAATACAAACCTTTCGTTTTCATTGTCATAAAATTTTGTCGCACAAAAGTAATACTTTTATTCTTAATAACACACCAATAGCCACACAATAAATCGAAAATTTAGTTAAAATAAACTAAAAAGACATTTCATTTATCAAAAGTATGTATTACAATTCTCTATGTTTCAATTATTTTTTGTAATTTTGCACCCGATTTGTCAACGAAGACAATTCGCTAACAATTTAATTAACATTATGTCTAACTTTAAAAACGTACAGCCACTCGACGACTTCAACTGGGAAGAGTTTGAGAACGGCGGTATTTCAAACGCAAGTAAGGAGGCTCAGGAAGCTTCTTACGATGCAACACTCAACAAGGTATCTGAAGGCCAAGTGGTTGATGGTACCGTAATTTCAATGGACAAGAAGGATGTGATTGTAAACATCGGTTACAAGAGCAATGCAATCATCTCTGCTTCAGAGTTCCGTTACAATCCAGACCTGAAAGTAGGCGATACCGTAGAGGTATATGTTGAAAATCTGGAAGACAAGAAAGGTCAGATTGTCCTTTCACACAAGAAGGCTCACATGGCCAAGAGTTGGGACCGCGTCAACGAAGCTCTCAACAACGAAGAGATCATTCAGGGCTTTATCAAGTGCCGCACGAAGGGTGGCATGATTGTCGATGTGTTCGGAATCGAGGCATTCCTGCCAGGTTCTCAGATCGACGTTCATCCTATCCGCGACTACGATGTATTCGTAGGCAAGACTATGGAGTTCAAGATTGTAAAAATCAATCAGGAGTTCCGCAACGTTGTCGTTTCTCACAAGGCTCTCATCGAGGCCGAACTTGAAGCACAGCGTCAGGAGATTATGTCTAAACTTGAGAAAGGTCAGGTTTACGAAGGAACTGTTAAAAACATCACATCATATGGTGTATTCATCGACCTCGGCGGTGTTGACGGACTTGTACACATCACCGATCTTTCTTGGGGTCGCGTAAGCGATCCACACGAGGTTGTACAGCTCGACCAGAAGATTAAAGTTGTAATTCTCGACTTCGACGATGAGAAGAAGCGCATCGCTCTTGGTCTGAAGCAACTCACTCCACACCCATGGGATGCACTTGACCCCAACCTCAAGGTTGGCGATCGCATCAAGGGTAAGGTTGTCGTTATCGCTGACTACGGCGCATTTGTTGAAGTAGCACCAGGCGTTGAGGGTCTCATCCACGTATCTGAGATGTCTTGGAGCCAGCACCTGCGCTCAGCACAAGACTTCCTCAAGGTTGGTGACGAGGTAGAGGCTGAAATCCTCACTCTCGACCGCGAGGAGCGCAAGATGTCACTTGGCATCCGTCAGCTCAAAGAGGATCCATGGGCAGAAATCGAGAACAAATACCCTGTTGGTTCTAAGCACAACGCCAAGGTTCGCAACTTCACCAACTTTGGTATCTTCGTTGAGCTCGAAGAGGGTGTTGACGGTCTGATTCACATCTCTGACCTCTCTTGGACAAAGAAGGTTAAGCATCCTTCTGAGTTCACTCAGGTAGGTGCTCCTATCGAGGTCGTTGTACTTGAGATAGACAAGGAGAACCGTCGCCTGTCACTCGGTCACAAGCAGCTTGAGGACAATCCTTGGGATACATACGAGACCATCTACACCGCAGGTTCTGTACACAAAGGTGTTGTTTCTGAGATTATGGATCGCGGTGCAGTCATCACACTCAACGAGGGTGGTGAGGGCTTCGCAACTCCTAAGCATCTCGTTAAGGAAGACGGCACTCAGGCACAGAAGGGTGAGGAACTCGACTTCAAGGTTATCGAGTTCGTTAAGGATAGCAAGCGCATAATCCTTTCTCACTCACGCACATTCGAGCCAGAGAAGGAATTGGAGCAGACCGACAAGAAGCGCACTGCAACCAAGCGTAGCGGTGCGAAGAAGGATGACGCTGCACAAATCAACAACGTTGCAGCTGCAACATCTCTCGGTGACTTTGACGCACTTGCAGCCCTCAAGGCACAAATGGAGAAGGGCGAGTAATCGCTTCGCTCTGACATCTATAGTGTAGAACTTATAATTTTAACTCACGATAAAAGTATGATTACCATTTGGCTACATAATCTGGTCAAAGAGTAATCATACTTTTTTTGTTATCATGACACTGCAGCAGAGATACGATGCTATAATAGATTTGTTTGCCCGCACGCAGCCATCTGCTGATACAGAACTGGATTTCGGTTCTGTGTTTCAGTTGCTCGTAGCAGTCGTCTTGTCGGCGCAATGCACCGACAAACGCGTAAACATGGTAACACCGGCACTGTTCAAAGCCTACCCTACTCCACGGCTGATGTCTGAAGCCGATGAAACAGAAATATACGAATACATCAAGAGTGTGTCATATCCTAATGCCAAGGCTAAACACCTTGTCGCACTTTCGCAGATGCTGGTAAGCGACTACAACAGCGAAGTGCCAAACGACATGGATAGCCTTCTGCGTCTGCCTGGTGTAGGCAGGAAAACCGCAAACGTCATAATGGCTGTGGCTTTTATGAAAGAAGCTATGCCCGTTGACACCCATGTATATAGAGTAAGCCACAGAATGGGACTGGTAAACAATAGACATAACACGCCATATAAGGTAGAACAGGAACTTACAAAACATATCCCAGGCGATAAATTAAGTCAGGCACACCACTGGCTTCTACTCCATGGCAGATACGTATGTAAAAGTATTAAGCCACAGTGCGATACGTGTATCTTCAACAACCTATGTCCAAAGAGATTAGAAGGTAGCAAACTATAAACAGAAAACATATATAACAACTAACCAAGAAACACTATGAAAAAAATCTTATTCTTACTTTCAGTCACAGCTATTTCTATCGTAGCCAATGCACAAGGACTGTCACTGATAAAAAAATACGGTTCGAATTGGGGTGACGAGATTGTCACCATGAAAAACAAGCCCAACGGTTACTTCTACCGTTTGCGTGTTGACATTCAGACAAATGACCTGCCAGCAGTGGCAGGAGATAACTATGAACTGCTTATAGCCGAACCTATAGACATCGGCTGGATGACCATGTATCGCAAACCCACAAGCAGCTCAGATTACGACTTCATCGTTGGACTTTACAACAAGAACAAGGAAGTCACCGGTATTTACAACCTATGCGACATAGCAAACAACCGCTACTGTGAAGTACAGGACGTACGTTGGGATGGCGACAACGGCAACCTGCTATTCAACATGGCTTGTCCGAGCTATGCAAAGGAAATCAACGGAAAAGGAAGCAAACTGTATTGCTACAACATATATGAAGGACGCATCGTATGGCAGACGAACTATCTCGTTAGTAACGACATATTCATTCTTCACGACAACTACGTATTCTGCTCCTATGGCTTCACCAGCGAGAAAGATTATCTCTTCATGCTCGACAAGAACACAGGCAAGATGTATAGCAAGATAGCCATGCCGAAGAAAGTGGAATATATGGAAGTACAACACAAAAACGGATACTACGTACTCTATGTCGAAGACTACGACGAGCACCTCTATACATATAAGATTAACGACAGAGGCACCTACAACGCCCCCAACGCATCGGGACCACGGGACCTAAAAAGGTAGGGAAACGCATCATCATCTCACACATTCAGCAAAAGCTATCCAATTACCATGTAATATGATAGCGATTACACTGTAATCAGATAGCGATAACCATGCAATCGCATAGCTATTACGAAACGAACGGAAATCACTGCTTTCTGGCAAGAAACGCAACACAATATGTATAAAAATGTTTTTTTTGCGAAAAAGTCTTAAAAGCGTTTGTCAGTTTCAATAATAATGTGTAACTTTGCATCTTGAATGAAAAAGAATATCTCAATTTTCGTATTTGCAGCAGTATTCGGCATACTACTTTCGGGTTGTGTGTCGGAGTTCAACTATGTGTACCGTACCAACGACTATAGTTATCGATATGAGTATGCCAAGGAACAGTATGCCATGGGCAAATACAACCGTGCCAACCTCTTGTTTGGCGAAATGGTCACACTAATGAAAGGAACAGAAAACGGAGAAGAATGTCTGTTCCTCTATGCCATGTCAGCATACAAGATGAAGGACTATGACGCTGCCGCCGAAGTATTCAGAAAATACTTCACCTCTTACCCCAAAGGTCAATATGCAGAAGAAGCCTGCTACTTCATTGGTGAGAGCCTGTACGGCAACGTGCCTGAGCCGCGATTAGACCAGACCCCCACCCTGCAGGCCATCAAAGCCTACCAAGACTTCATGGACATATTTCCTTACAGCGAACGCAAAAATCTGGCTACGAAAAGAATATATGAGCTACAGGACAAGCTCGTAGAGAAGGAATACCTGAATGCGAAACTATACTTCAACCTTGGAACATACTTCGGCAACTGCATAGGAAGCGGAGGCAATAACTATGAGGCATGCATCGTTACCGCACAGAATGCACTGAAAGACTACCCTTTCACCACACTGCGCGAGGAATTTGCCTCACTCATAATGAAGAGTAAATTCGAACTTGCAGCACACAGCGTAAAGGAGAAACAGGCAGAGCGTTTCCAAGATGCAGAAGACGAATGCTACGGATTCTTAAATGAATACCCCAATTCCAAGGAAAGAGAAGTAGCAGAGAAATACATAGAGAAATGCAAACGCTACAACGAAGGCAAATTATCGTTTGACTAACATAGTCTCATGCGTTTGAAACAATAGAGTAAGAAAAGAAATTTATAATAACAATTATGGATTACAAGAAATCAAAAGCACCAACAAACACCGTAACACGTAACATTATGGATCTCTGCGAGGGTACCGACAACATTTACGAGAGTGTATCCATCATTGGCAAGCGTGCCAACCAGATTTCGCAGGAGATAAAGCAGGAACTCAGCAAGAAACTGGCAGAGTTCGCAAACTACAGCGATAGTTTGGAAGAGGTGTTCGAAAACCGCGAGCAAATAGAAATCAGCCGTTACTATGAGAAGATGCCAAAACCGACACTCATAGCTACAGAGGAATTCCTCGAACATGACATCTATTGGCACGACCCTTCTAAGGACAAGCGTAACGACGAGGAGGACGACTATTAATGTGGCAACGCAAACAAACAATTTATTTGCTACTGGCAACCAGTCTGCTTATTGCCTTGCAGGCATTACCAGTGCTTCTTCTTAAAACGCCCGTAGAAATATCATCTGATGCTACTGGAATGCAAGGGATGTCACGCGAGGTATATTGCGCACTGATTTATAATCCGAACACACACAACTACGCGTTTGGCTGGATGACATCACTTGCAATTATCTCAATCGCGGTAGCTCTGATATCATTCGTCACCATATTCGACTATAAGCACCGCAAGCGTCAAATGCTTTCATGCCGTTTATGCCAGTTGCTTCTTGTAGTCTGGTGCGCCATCTGTGCATTGGTAGCATATGTGGAAGGCACTGGTGGCACGACGATACAATTCGGGTTATGCCTACCCATCGTCAGCATAATACTGTTTTGGCTGGCACACAAGGGGATAAAACATGATGATGACCTTGTACGTTCTGCTGACAGATTGCGCTAATAAAACTACGCATATCGCTGAATACATAGCAGAAGTAATATAAGAATAACCGCATATACATTTCGCAAATTGCGAAAGTATATGCGGTTATGGATTTTTATCAGTATTGAATACTATTTTATAGTCAACTGTTTCAAGTCGTAGTAAGAACCGTTATAGATATTGAAATCCACATATCCTTTTATTCCTGGCAACTTTCCTGCATCAGTATGCTGCCAGAATTTCCATTCACCCTTATACTCCAACTTGCTTGCATAGTAATGGGCAATCCAGTAGGGATAATCATCAAAACGACTGTCAGATAGGTATTGCTGCTTAAATTTGTAGTATGTGTATATTATTGGCTTTACGTCATACTTGTCTTCAACAATATGTAGCCACGTTAATACATCCTTCTGAAATTCCTCTGTTGTCAATTCTTCTGGCTTGTGTTCCACATCAAGCACTGGCGGTAGGTCGCCCTCCTCAAGCTTAACCTTCTCAAGAAAGAAATGAGCCTGATCACGCGCCGCCGACCTTACACTGTAGAAATGATACGCTCCACGGATAAAGCCATACTCACGTGCATTATTGAAGTTGTCACTAAACTTCTCATCCACCACACTTGCGCCCTCCGTAGCCTTCACTATAATAAACCTTACAGGAGCCTTGCCAATCATGGCATTACGTAATTTTTCCCAATCGATATTGCCTTGATAATGGCTTACATCTATGCCTTGAATCTCAAAGCCCTCGGGATAATTCACGTCTCCGTAAAGAGCATGCCAGCGAAATCCTGTGGGACCAACGAAAAAGAAATAAAACACCAGTATATATACAGCAGCAACAAAAAGTCCTCCCGCCCACCAAGCTTTATTGCCCAGCAGACGAGAGGATTTATTCTTATTTTTTTTACGTTTTGCCAATTACGTATGCTGTATATAAATATCTTCTGTATTATTTCTGATGTTCCAGCGTAAGTGTAATAGTTGGACGGTCACACACCTCTGTCGGACCAAAATACTGTATCGGACCAGGATATACATAACTGGTGTTACGAGCCCACTCCGTACGGTGTGCCACGAAGTACTGGTATGGCTTGCCATCAAGTTCTACGAGTGCCTTCTTGATAACGGGCTTCATCTCACCACTTCTCTTTTCCATATTCATCATCATAGTGATAGGAATACCGCCTGCAATCCATTCATCAACAGGCTTTGCAGTATTCTTTACTGATGACATATAGCCCGTCTTGCCAGCAGCTATAAGCATAGAGGCATTAAATCCCAGAGAATAGCAATAATCCGCATCGAAGTTTGAAGGAGCCGCACAGCGTCCCTCATATCCGAAGAAGTGGTGCTGAGTAGAGAACTTGCCATGGTAAAGACCATCCTTCTTCCACTGTTCGAGCTTTCTGCCGACCATCTCTGCGAGCAACTGCTCGGTGTCAATCAGTGATACCTGCACATTTCCATGAGGATCACGATCAAGAGCCAACTGACGACTTACCGTCTCAGGCAAAGAGCGGAAGATTGCAGCATTCTCGGCAGAGAGATGTTGTAGCACGTATTCTATCTTCTTTGAATCAGCAATCATCTCAAAATCTTTCTGGTTAGCAGCCAGCATATCATTAAGTTCGGCGATAAGAGCCTTGATAGCAGGTATGAACTCTATCAGACCCTCCGGTACAAGTACCACACCATAGTTCATACCACGTGTAGCACGATCTGCCACAGCATCAGCGATGTATGTCACCACATCATCAAGCGTCTGGTTCTTTGCCTCAACCTCCTCGCCAATAAGCGTTATATTAGGATGCGTCTGCAATGCACACTCCAAAGTAACGTGGGATGCAGAACGACCCATCAACTTGATAAAATGCCAGTATTTCTTAGCAGAGTTGCAGTCGCGCATAATGTTGCCGATGACCTCAGAATATACCTTTGTAGCCGTATCAAAACCAAAGGATGTTTCTATCTCAGAATTCTTCAAGTCACCGTCAATAGTCTTCGGGCATCCGATAACCTGTACGCCTGCTCCAATAGCCTTGTAATATTCTGCCAGCACGCAAGCGTTAGTATTAGAATCATCACCGCCTATTATTACCAAGGCTTTGATATTCAGAGCCTTCAATATTTCCAATCCCTTATCAAACTGTTCTTTCTTCTCAAGCTTGGTACGTCCAGAGCCGATAATGTCGAAACCACCCGTATTACGGTATTCGTCAATAATATCAGCGGTCAGTTCCATATAGTTATGATCTACCAATCCGCCAGGACCGAGGATAAAACCAAACAGGCGGTTAGCAGGATTCAGTTTCTTTATTCCATCAAACAATCCAGATATTACGTTGTGACCACCAGGAGCCTGACCTCCAGAAAGTATTACTCCAACATTCATTGCTGTGTTTGCCATCTCACCCTTAGTAGGCTCAAATTTCAAATATGGCATACCATACGTGTTAGGGAAAAGTTTCTTTACTTCTTCCTGATCTGCAACTGACTGTGTAGGTTCTCCTTCTACGGCCTTCAATGCACCACGCAACGCCTTTGGTAACTTAGGCTGGTAGGCAGCACGGGCAATCTGTAATGCGCTTTTTTCCATTTGTTATTATATGTTTAAGTTTACTTAGTATTTCTCTTTTTCAAACTTCTTCTTGACACATCGTCTTAAAAATCGACTACAAAGTTACAAAAAAAACATGAAAAGATGAAATAACACCAACAAAATAACGGTTTTTACTCTTATTTATAATGTATAACACTTTTAATATAAAAAAATTTAGTTACCTTTGCAAAGTGAATATTACAAAAACAAGCATAATACAAGATAAATCTTAGCTAAACACACATCTGATTTACTGAAATGATTGTAGTCAATTTTCTTATAAGACTTATAAAAATCACACTTATTACCTTCTTCACGACAACGATTCTGGCGGTAGTTTTATTCAAAGTCATGCCTGTATGGTTCACTCCGCTGATGTTCATACGATGCTACGAACAAGCTGAGGCTGGAAAAGACATCACGCTACATCACCGTTGGATACCTGCCAGCGAAATACCTGACGACATGGCAAGAGCTGTCATGGCAAGCGAAGATGCTAAATTCACTGAGCACCACGGTTTTGATTTCGACGCCATACAAAAGGCAGCAGAGCATAACCGTCATTCCGACAAGAAGCATGGTGCAAGCACAATAAGCCAACAAACAGCAAAAAATGTATTTCTCTGGCCAGGACGCTCGTGGCTTAGGAAGGGATTGGAGATGTACTTCACGGTACTAATAGAATTTGTATGGGGCAAGGAGCGCATCATGGAAGTATATCTCAACTCGATAGAAATGGGCGACGGCATCTACGGCATAGCTGCTGTTGCACAATATCATTTCGAGAAAACACCGCAGGAACTGTCACGCCGCGAATGTGCGCTGATTGCAGCCACCTTACCCAACCCACGCAAATTCTCAAGCAAAACGCCATCTGACTATATGCGCAAGCGGCAACGTATTATAACCAATGGCATAAAGTTTATAGAAAAAAAGAACAGGAAAGAAAGAGAAGAAAGAAAGAAATCAACCAATGACAATTAACAATAATACCCCAAAATTTCTCAACGAACTTAACGAAGCTCAGCGAGAAGCCGTCGTATATACAGATGGTCCCGAATTGGTTATTGCTGGAGCGGGCTCTGGAAAGACAAGAGTACTGACATATAAGATTGCCTATCTGCTAACGCAGGGAGTACACCCAGCACAGATTATGGCTCTCACGTTTACCAACAAGGCTGCAAAAGAGATGAAAGAACGCATTGTCAAACTCACGAATGAAGAAACTGAGCGTTATCTCCGTATGGGTACTTTCCACTCCATCTTCGCCTCAATACTACGTCGCGAAGCAAATCATATCGGCTACAGTAGTAACTTTACTATATACGACGAGGCTGATTCACGCTCATTATGCAATAGTATTATAAAAGAATTAGGACTCGACAACAAGATTTACCGTGCAGCCGCTGTTCACGCACGCATTTCCGAAGCAAAAAACAATCTCATCACTTCGCATGAGTATAAAGATAATATCGAAACTGTAGAACGCGACGCTGCATCGGGTATGCCAATGCTACATAAGATATACACTGAATTCAGCCGCAGGTGTATAATGAGTAATGCTATGGACTTCGATGATTTATTATTGCGAACTTATCAGTTATTTAAGAATAATCCTGACATCTGTAGTAACTACTCAAAAAGATACAACCACATTCTAATCGACGAGTATCAAGACACCAACCATGCGCAGCAACAGATAATACAACTATTGACCTGCTGTCACAAAAACATCTGCGCTGTCGGCGATGATGCACAAAGCATATATGCATTCCGAGGTGCAAACATTGACCATATACTTGATTTCCAGACACAGTTCGAAGGCACAAAACTATTCAAGTTAGAGCAAAACTATCGTTCTACTCACTGCATAGTAAACGCAGCCAATAGTCTGATAGCAAAGAACCAAAGGCAGATTAAGAAGGACGTGTATAGTATGAACGATGAGGGGGAGCGCATTGAAATCACGCAGTTAAGCAGTGACCGTGAAGAAGCACTCTTCGTTAGTAAATCCATCAAGCAACGTATATTGTCAGAGGGATTAAACTATTCTGATTTTGCAATTCTCTATCGCACCAACTCACAGAGCCGCTCGTTTGAGGAACAGTTTCTCAAGTCGGGAATACCATACCGTATCTACGGAGGGATGAGTTTCTATCAGCGCAAGGAAATAAAAGACTTAATTGCGTACTTCCGAGTTACAGTGAATCCAGAAGACGAAGAAGCATTGCTACGCGTAATCAACTACCCAACACGCGGAATAGGTAACACGACTATACAGAAAGTGTTATCCAAAGCACGTTCAGAGGGTATGACCGCATGGCAGGTTCTGTGTCAACTGGAGGAGATGCTACCAGAATTATCAAAAGGAACGCTCAACAAACTGACAGCCTTCCGTATGATGATTGAAGGATTTAGCGAACAGCTGTCAACCGCTGATGCTGCACATTTGGGCGAACAAATAATAAAACAAAGTGGAATATCTCAGGATTTGTATTCAAGTACCGATCCTGAATACCTGTCAAAGCAAGAACACCTGGAAGAGTTCCTTGCATCAATGGAAGAATTTGTTGAGACGCAACGCGAGCAAGATGCACCTGAGGGACTTGTTGATTTCCTGCATGAGGTATCACTGCTCAGTGACCGCGAAACAGAAGACACCGACAAACCTCAAGTGACACTAATGACCGTGCATAGTGCAAAAGGTTTGGAATTTCCATGTGTTTACATCGTGGGGATGGAAGAGGACATTTTCCCCTCCGCCATGTCATCAGGAAACATACGCGGAATTGAAGAAGAACGACGTCTGCTCTACGTGGCTATAACAAGAGCAGAGCGATACTGCCATCTGACATACGCAAAAATACGCTTCAGATATGGAAAACAAGAATGGTGTACACCAAGTCGTTTCTTAAAAGAAATAGACACGAAATTATTAAAGTTCAACAATGTACAGTCTTTAGGGCAAACGCAATCATACAACCGACAAGGATTATTCAAGACTAAGAACACCACCTACCAGAGCCAACCAAGAAATAACTTCACCAGAATAGAGAAAACGATACCTGCCACGTCAACATCCAAACAAAATACACAAAATCCAACAGAAATACTTAAAATAGGGGATGCTGTAGCACATAACAGATTCGGACAAGGCGTAATTGTAAAATTGGAAGGTAGTGGGCCGAGTTGCAAGGCAACTGTTGATTTCATCAATGCCGGACAGAAAACTCTGATGCTTAAATTTGCCAATCTTCATAAAATCAGTACATAACACAAATATACCTATATGTAGGTATTGCATACCTGATGAAAATGATGTAATTTTGTACGGAAAAAAATTATTCCACGCAGATATGAAGAAACTGAAAATGTACGAAGACAACGACAAAATGCTGTCGTTGATACGTGACAACTACAATGTGTTACAGAGTCTTGGAGCATTTGGCATAAATCTGGGATTCGGCGATAAGACTGTGCGAGAGGTATGTGAAGAACAAGGAGTGGACACTTTCACCTTTCTTGCTGTAGTTAACCTAACAATAAATGACTACCATTCGCAAAGCACTATAGAAAAACTTGATGTTCCGACTCTGCTGAAATATTTGAAGGCTTCACATCAATACTATATAGACTTCCAACTGCCTTTCCTTCGTCGAGAATTAACGGAAGCACTTGACGAAGATAACAATCTCGGTAGACTCATACTCAAAATCTTTGATGAGTATGCACGATTTATCAAACACCACATGAAATTTGAAGAACAGACTCTGTTCCCATACGTTGAGGCTTTGGTTAATGGCAAGAAGAAAGATGAGTATAGTATTGAGACTTTTTCAAAACATCATGGACAAACCAATGACAAGCTAAAGGAACTCAAGAGCATCATCATCAAATATCTGCCGTCTGACCCTTTACGCAACAATATGTTAACCGCCACCTTGTATGACATCTACAATCTGGAGGAATGGTTGCAATTACATGCAAAAGTCGAAGAGTTAATATTCTTGCCTGCTATAAAAGCTCTTAAAGAACAGCACGACGCTGAGGATGCAACGGTAAAACTATCGAGTATGCTTGGAGTTCATGAAGCAACAGAACCGCTTTCTGACCGTGAAAGAGAGGTAATAATAGGTGTCGTACAGGGATTAACAAATAAAGAAATTGCAGAAAAGCTTTATATTGCTCCCAACACCGTAATTACCCACCGACGCAATATCGCTCGAAAACTACAGATTCACACTACTGCAGGTCTTACCATTTATGCAATAGTCAATCAACTCATTGACATCTCTACCGTATAAACAGATTTCGGTGGATATCAATAGTACTCACCAACTATTACAGAAATCCGCTGACCCCAGAAACCACGCTTAGAAATGCGTAATAAATAGAAAAACCTCACACATCAAACGATGTATGAGGTTTATTTATTGAGGTGCGTGGCGGAGTCGAACCGCCTTGGCTGGTTTTGCAGACCAGAGACTAAACCGTTCATCCAACGCACCAATCTTAGTCCCTTGTTTTCTTTTGCGAGTGCAAAGGTAGTAATAATTATTGTAACTGCCAAATTTTTTTGCAACTTTTTTACATTTTTCTTTCATATTTCAATTTTTATTTGTACCTTTGCACTCGCAAAAACAAAAAAACGCATAAACACCTATGCGCCTGTGGCGAAATTGGTAGACGCGCTAGACTTAGGATCTAGTGTCTTACGATGTGCAGGTTCGAGTCCTGTCAGGCGCACCACAACAAGACGCTAAACGTTACTATCAAACGTTTAGCGTCACTTTTTTGCAACAATTCCAATCCCTCTCAATAGGATTAGCGCATCAGCGGATTATAGATAACAAAAACATCTACGATATTCTGCATATTAAAAATTAAAAAATCACAAGGCAGTCACTGCGTTTTTTTATTATTAAATTTGTTTAATCCAAAAAAAAGAGTTAACTTTGTAGAAAATTATGCACTTTTTTCCCAAGTGCTTACAAACATCAATCATAACAAACGGATACTCAAAGAATTATATACACTTTGAGGAAATATTTTATTGTAACATGACTAATAATATGAAAAGAAAAACGTCATACACACTTATCTTTATCACAGCTATGCTTATGAATGTAATATTCTCTTGCACTCCTAAAGACGTAGCTTACTTTCAAGATAAACAACCAGGAACAATCGCTTTGAAGGACACTATGTTTAACATAACATCGGTACCATTCAAAATGCGTCCTGGAGACAAGATAAGCATACATATCAGTTCAAGAAATAATACTCTGTCAAACCAGTTTAACATGGGTGGAGGACAATATCTTATTGACAACAATGGAAACATCGACTTCCCCGTATTAGGAGAGATGCACGTTGCAGGGCTCGACCGTCAGGAGTTGACTGACAGTTTGCAAAACATGCTGCGCGAAACTCGTCTGGTTGATGACGCATTGGTAAAGGTAGAATACACTGGACTATATATTACACTGCTCGGACAAAACGGTGGGCGACGAGTAAATATAGATAAGGACAAACTGACTTTCTTTGAATTTATGGCACTGATAGGCGACATTAACCTTAATGCCATACGAACAAACATACTCGTAGTACGCGAGGAAGACGGAATTATCAGTCAGTATGAACTTGACGTGACAAAAATGAAGAATGTATATGAATCGCCTGCATATTACCTACATCAAAATGACATCGTTTATATAGAACCCAATAATAAGACGAAACGCAGTACCACGAACCTCGGCAACATGTTCCACACCTGGGGATTCTGGACTGGTATCACTGGCGTAGGCGGACTGTCGCTTTGGTCGCTGATAAAAAGCTTTTAACAATGCATAATTCATAATCTTATATGTAACAATAATTCAACATGCTTATAGTTCATAATCCATCAAACCGCATGGCAATTATGAATTGTGCATTATGAATTATGAAATAAAGACATATGGCAACAAAGAAGAATACAAGCAAACTGAAGAAAAGTCAGCAGGAGGATAGCGGCCTGCCACTTAACATAATGGACATCGTTGGCCTTTGCATAAGCAACTGGTTTTGGTTTGTGATATGCCTGACCGTGACTTGGAGTGCTGCCCTCATCTATCTGCGCATGACACCACCCATATATACCCGCAGCACGTCAATCATCGTAAAAGAAGATGCTAATACCGAAGCACTTAACGATATCTTTACCCGTACACGCTACGGACGACGTAACTCCAACACCGCACTCAACAACGAGATGATCACCTTGCGTAAGCCTGGGCTAATGTCAAAAGTAGTGGAACGACTGCACCTTGACTATGAATATCAAATACGAGGACGACTGCGCAACACAACGCTCTATGCTAACAGTCTGCCTGTAAGTGTTGAGGTTGATGGTGCCAACGATGCCTATGCTGAGTTTGCATTAAAGGTAAAAGACAACAACAACGTGACCATAAAGTGGCTCAGTGGCAATAATGAAAAGAAATACAACACACGCTTCAACCAGCCTGTGAAGACACCTATCGGCACCATGACGGTTAAGAAAACCGATGCTTTCAACGAACGAACGAAAGACGAAATTACGGTGACAAAACGCCCTTTAGAAAGCGCTACGGCAATGTTTGTAAGCAAACTGAATGTTTACAATTCCAACGATGCTTCATCTGTTATCGACATAGCATTGAACGACGTAAACATAGAACGAGCTGACGATGTGCTAAACACGCTTATTGCAGTTTATAACGAGCAATGGATTGAGAACCGTAATCAGGTAATCGTCGCCACAAATAAGTTTATCAATGAGCGTCTGGAATCAATAGAACAGGAGTTGGGCGACGTAGAGAGTGAGCTCAGCAATTACCAGATTTCAAACCACACTCTGAACTCTTCATCAGAAGGAGCACGCTACATGGGGCGTGCACTGGAGTATGAGAACAAGAGCGAACAGTATGAAAACGAACTGGCCATGGTGAAGTATTATCGTGGCTACGTATCTGCAATTAAAGATCGCTCACAACCATTAGCACTGCCGACAGGCATCAACAGTGGTACATTGTCAGGACAGGTGGGTCAGTACAACTCACTCGTCATGCAGCGCATCAACATAATATCAGCATCAACCGAAGCCAATCCTCTAATAACTGACATTGACAGGCAACTGGGAGTTTTGCAACATAGTATTCTTGTCACTATAGATAACCATGTAGCAACAATAAATACACAAATCAAGATGTTGCATGTTAATGATGAGAAGAACAATGCTAAGATTGCGGAAACGCCTGGCAAACAGAAACAATACGTTGACATAGAACGCCGACGAAAAATTAAGGAACAACTATACACATTCCTATTACAGACGCGCGAGCAAAACCAAATGAACCAAGCTTTTGCAGCTTACAACACGCGTGTGCTACAACCTGCAGGAGGCTCTAACCGTCAGTCTTTTCCTGATGACGACAAGATAAAGCAGATAGCACTGGCTATAGGTTTGGGACTGCCACTGGCATTCATAGTTATCAGAGAGTTCCTCAATTCAAAGGTACGCGGTCGCAGAGATGTTGAGAAACTCTCTGTGCCTTTCGTGGGAGAGTTGCCGCAGATCGAGTTCCCTGACGAGACGACTGAAGGGGTTATCAAGGAATTTATCGAAGACTGGAAATATAAGTTTGAGAAGATTAAAGGCAAAATACTTGGTAAACACGTACACCATCGCCGTAAAGATAAACTGCATAAGGGTGAGCGCGTAGTAGTAAAACACGGTTCACGCAATGTTATCAACGAAGCTTTCCGCGTTTTACGTACCAATCTTGAGTTTATCATCGGTCAAGATAAGGAAAAGAATGTTATCATGACCACATCTGCAAATCCAGGTTCTGGTAAGACATTCATCACATACAACCTTGCCCTGTGCATGTCACTGAAGAAGAAAAAGACACTCGCCATCGACCTTGACTTGCGTCGCCGCAACCTTTCTCTTTTCGTACAGAAACCAGAAGTTGGTCTGTCAGATTATATCAACGGCACGGTAAGCGATTGGCATGACTTGCTCATACAATCAAAAGAAAGCGAATACATGTGGATATTGCCAGTAGGCACGTTGCCTCCTAACCCTGCCGAGATACTGGCATATGACAAGTTTGCACAACTGATTAACGAAGTGCGTAAAGAATATGACTATATATTCTTTGACTGTCCGCCTGTAGAAATTGTGGCAGACACAAGTATCATATCCAAATATGCTGACATTACGTTGTTTGTAATTCGTGTAGGACTTATGGAACTTGAGTTCCTTAACGTCATTGAGGAGTACTATGACGAACAGAAATACAACAATATGGGTATAATTCTAAATGGAACATTGACAGCTAACTCTCGATACGGTTACCGTCGTTATGGCTACCGTTATGGTTATGGTTACGGATATGGCTATGGTGGCTATGGTTATTACGGTTCAGGCTATTCTTCCGGTTATGGTGACGGTTATTCCTCTAAATAAGAGCGGACTCCAAACATAACCAAATGCAAATAAATGTTTTTTCTTAATAAAAAATATACGCTTACAGAGTCTGGTTTCTTAAACGATTGGACAGACCGTCACTCACACATACTCCCGGGGGTAGATGATGGTATCCGCACTATGGAGGACTCACTTTCAGTACTTAAATTCTATGAGCAGGCAGGGGTAAGTACAGTATGGCTGACACCACATATCATGGAGGATGTACCTAACGAGCCTGCTGAACTGAAAGAGCGGTTTGAGGAGTTAAAAGAGGCTTATCGTCAGACCGAGGGAGAGAAAAAGATAAATCTGCATCTGGCCGCGGAAAACATGATAGACCCACTGTTCGTAAAGCGTCTGGAGGCCGGAAATCTTCTGACATACGGTGACAAAGGTGACGAACTGCTTGTAGAGACATCATACGCACAGGCGCCTTATCGTTTCAAACTAATACTGCAAGACATACGCAAAGCGGGATTAACACCTGTTTTAGCGCACCCCGAGCGATATCGCTATATGGATTATGATGATTATGACACTCTGCATGAACAAGGTGTAAAGTACCAATTAAACATGACATCGCTATCGGGCGCATATGGTCCGGAACCCAAAGAGCGGGCTGAATACCTGTTAGAGGAAGGCTACTATACGTATCAAGGAAGTGACTTGCATTCTCTGTCCGCCTTCAAACGTGCAATAAACGAACACTCTGTCAGAAAACGTATTTACAGACTCTTGCAACATATCTGAAGAATATTTTATCCTAACGACCCAACCTCGTATCTTAACATTACCATGCGTTTCAATAAAATACTGATAACAGGCGGAGCCGGCTTTATAGGTTCTAATCTCGCCCTGAAACTTAAACAAAAGGGATATGACATTGTTATCATGGATTCCCTGACAGAACAAATTCACGGAACCAACCCTGATGAAGACTCTCCATTATATCGCTCCATAAAAAATGAAGTGACATTTATCAAAGGGTCTGTCAACTCACGCTCAGACTGGCAACAAGCACTGAAGGATGTGGACTGCGTAGTACATTTAGCCGCAGAGACAGGAACAGGGCAGAGTATGTATGAAATAAGCAAGTACGTCAACACAAACATCGGAGGAACAGCACTTCTACTTGACATATTGGCTAATGAAAAACACTGCGTAAAAAAAGTTGTCGTAGCAGAAAGCAGGGCAATATATGGTGAAGGCAGATACTGGAGCGAGGAACTCAACGCATTTGTTTATCCAGACACACGTTGCGACTGTGATATGCAGAAAGGCGATTATGAGGTAAAACACAAAGGTTGCGATAAGGGACTAAAACTGGTGGCTACGACGGAGGATTCTAAAATCCACCCGACATCTGTTTATGGAATAACAAAACAGGTGCAAGGCCAGTTGGTTCATCTCGTATGCCAATCCTTAGGCATCCACTCTGTCTCATTCAGATATCAGAACGTATATGGGCCCGGGCAATCATTGTCTAATCCTTACACGGGCATATTGTCTATTTTCTCCACAATCATAAAAAACGGACACGAGATAAATATTTTTGAGGACGGAAAAGAGTCACGTGACTTTGTTTACATAGACGATGTGGTAGATGCGACAATCTCAGGCATTGAGACGGAGGAAGCCAACGGACACGCATTCAATGTTGGTTCTGGTATTCCCACAGATGTAATAACCGTGGCTGAGACATTGAAAGAGAAATATGGTGTCAACGTTCCAATAAGAGTATCAGGAAACTACAGGTTAGGCGACATACGTCATAACTATGCAGACATATCTTTGGCAAGGGATATCCTTGGCTTCACCCCACAATGGACTTTTGACAAAGGTATAACCGAATTCTGCAAATGGGTAGATTCACAAAGCGTAAAAGAAGACAAATACACTGAGTCAATTAACGAAATGAAATCAAAAGGACTATACAAATAGTTCTCTTAGCATCATCCATGAATGTTCTATTTATAGCACCGGAAGTATTTGAGTTGCATAAACCCATTGTTAAAGAACTCCAGCGTCAAGGCAACAATGTTGATTTCATCAGTGACACCATGTTTCCGCACGACAATGGCTTTATAAGCAAGAATACGATTAAGAAAGTATTTGACCATTATCTTCATAATACATACAAGACGGAAGAAAAGCACTGGAGAGAACTGTTTGAACTGCATAATATTCACAACAAGCACTATGATTTATGTCTGTGCATAAATGCTTGCAGTATTGGAAAATTCTTCATCACGAACATCAGAAAGATAAACCCCGATATACGACTGGTATTATATCTGTGGGACAATCTGCAATTCTTTGATTTCAAACGTAACTTCAAGTATTTTGACAAGGTATATACGTTTGATTACAATGATAGCAAGAACAATTCCGGAGTTAAATTCTTACCACTGTATTGGTTTCCTGTAGTTGCACCTGAGAAAGAACTCTATGATGTGTCACTTATCGGCTCACATCATGATGACAGACTGAGAATAGCGGAGAAGATTGCCAAACAACTTGACGAGAATAACTTGACATATTTATTCAAGGTAGTCTGTGCATCCAACGCAAGATGGTCGCCGACATTACTAAAAGCCTACTTACTCGCTAAACTTAAAGGCGACTCTCTCGCAATGCGTGATATCAAGATAGTAGTAGGGGAAGAAAAACACCCGCTCATCAGCCACAATCATTACAGCGTTGAGGATACAAATCGAATAATTTCGTTATCAAGATGTGTACTTGACACTGACAGGCCATCGCAGTCAGGACTGACAATCCGCTTTATGTGGGCATTAGGACAAGGAAAAAAAATAATAACCACCAACAGCAGCATAAAGGAAATGCCGTTCTATGACGAGAACCGCATTCTTGTAATAGAACGTGACAACCCTACTATAGACCTTGATTTCATAAGAAAGGACATTAAGAAAGAACCACATGAGTTTGTTTTGAAATCAAGACTGGATAACTTTACACGCGAACTAATCAGCTAAAGTATGGGACATCGTGTCTCTGTCATAATTCCAGTATATAATGTAGAGCATTATATAGTAGAGTGTTTACGCTCTGTTTCTGCCCAGACAGCAGGTGCAGACATAGAGTGTATCATCGTAGATGACAATGGAACAGACAAAAGCATACACATAGCAGAGGAATATGTTGCGACATACAAAGACTGCACAAAGGTTGATTTCCGAATAATATACAGAGAAAGAAACGGAGGACTTTCCGCAGCACGTAATACAGGTATAAAGGCAGCGACAGGGGAATATCTTTATTTCCTTGACAGTGATGACACCATCGTGCCACAGTGCATAGAGACTTTACTCAACATAGCAGACAAACATGGTGGTGTGGACCTCTTGCCAGCCTTATATATTAGGGAAAATAATGACATGGAGCAGTTTGGCTGTCATTCCTTCCCTGAGTTCTCAGAGGATAGCAGTTTAATAAAACGTTCGCTGTTGGATTATGACAAAATACCAGTGACAGCTGCCAACAGACTTATCAGACGAGAACTTATAACAAAGAACAATCTATTCTTTAAAGAAGGTATCATACACGAAGATAATTATTGGTCTTTCTTCTTGGCAAAGTACGTAAAACGTATGGCATTCTGTGCAGAGAAACTATATTATTATCGTGAGACTCCTGGCTCAATAACCAAGAAACCAAACATAGAAAAGGAATCACACGCATTCAGCACAATTATAAAAGATTGTTGTGATAATATAGATGATTACGAGAAAGGAGCACAGAAGCGGTTCATATTGCTCCATTTGCTGACAATGTACGCTAACAAGTATTATCATTCCACAAAAGACTTTGAGAAAATAAAACAGTATTTTGGTACTCACAACTGTCTTATTGAAAAGTTGTTGCTATATATAATATTTCATGTGAAGCTGGATAGTCTCACGTATAGAAAGGCGGTGAATCTTATCCAAAGACATTATCTGTTATGATTAGTGTAATCATACCACTATATAACAAGGAGCAATCTATACGTCAGTCCATAGAGAGTGTGTTGTCACAATCATTTCGAGATATAGAGTTGATTGTTGTTGATGACGGCTCAACGGATAACAGTGTTTCCATAGTAGAGGGCATAGAAGATTGTAGGATAAAACTGATAAAACAAGAAAATGCAGGTCCTGGAGCTGCGCGTAATACTGGAGCACGGCAGGCTAAAGGCGAATGGTTGGTTTTCCTTGATGCAGATGATGAACTATGCAAGGGAGCTCTGCAACATATGATGGAGCAATGCCGGGAATATCCTAATGCAGACATAATCGATTTCAACAAATATCTACGTATCAACGGAGAATTGCAGATTCAGCATCATCCTCTGCGTGGCTACATAAAGAACCCACTCAAAGTATGGTATAAGCGGATGATTTCACCAGGTTGCGGACATTCTATATTCCGTACTTCATTTGTATTGAAACACCCTTATGATGAACGACTGCGCAGGTATGAAGATGCAGAACTTCTATTACAGATGTTACCGACTGCAAGGGTTTACTCCTCTCCTACTCCTACGGAAATACACGACATGGACACCATTGCCGCCAGTAAACCACGCAAAGACATCAGCGAGGATTACGTAGGTCATCTCACACTCAGCGGAAGTTTCTGGCGTAAGATGTGTTCATATCGTATCTTTATTGAGGAACGAGATAATTATCCCGAGGACTGCAGAAGGCTTTATGCCTCATGGTATCATCGCTACGACTTGCTTTTACTTTACAAATTACTTAACAAATGAGAGTACTTTGGTTTGCCACGAACCCTGGGTGTTATAACGACATTCATACAAAAGGCGGTGGCTACAATGGCGGTGGTTGGATGTCATCTATGCAACAGGAGATTATGAAGCAAGACGACATTAGGCTCGGTGTTTCGTTCTGCATGGATGGACAACCATGGAAGGTGGAGCAAGGCGGAACAACTTATTACCCCATACCTACACACCGCAAGCATTTTACTGACAAGATAAAAGACCTGCTCTACAGCAACGATCTTACTCGCGATAAGATACTTTGGCCACACTATATCAACCACTTCAAGCAAGTCATTGAGGATTTCCACCCCGATGTCATAGAAGTTTTCGGCTCTGAACTATACACAGGTCTTGCCACTATCGCTGCAAAAGAACTAGGGATTCCTTGTTGTCTTCATATACAGGGACTTCTCTCTCTATATATATATATATACCTTACGCCTGGTATGTCACGCTGGAACTACCTACTAAGCAGTGGCCTGCGCCATACGTATGCAAACTTCCAATATCTGACTTACTGGCAGCGCAGTTGTCTCCGCGAAAAAGCGATTTTACGGGCTGCAGCCCACGTGATAGGTCGTACAGACTGGGATCGACAAGCCATGGAAATGCTTGCGCCACAAGCCAAGTATCACTACGGAGGCGAAATACTTCGTCCTGAATTTTATGAACAATCAGAACGAAAGCAGCCTTTGACAACAACTATCACAACTACTATATCAAACGCCACTTACAAAGGGTTTGACCTCCTACTCAAGACTGCCAACATATTGAAAAACGAGCTTGGGCTTGATTTCATCTGGAATGTTTACGGAAACATCGAGCCTTCGTTTTATGAGCATCTTACAGACATACACCATAAAGACGTTAACGTCTGCCTGCGAGGGGTAGCCTCAGCCAGCGAACTGCGCGACGCACTATTAAACAGCACAATGTACTGCCATACATCATACGTCGAGAACAGTCCTAACAGCATTGCAGAGGCACAAATTCTCGGAGTTCCAGTAGTGGCAACAAATGTCGGCGGAACTGCATCAATGGTAAGCGACGGAGAAACCGGACTGCTTTTCCCTGCAACAGACCCTTATATGGCTGCACAACGCATAATCACACTTGTAACAAACCGTGACATTAATATATCCATCGGCAACAAGTCAAAGGACATTGCGACGGAACGACACAATCGTCACAATATCATCAAGCAACTACTTGATACATACAGCATTGTAAAAGCATAGCGATTACCATATAATCAGATAGCAATTACACTGTAATATGATAGAGATTCCAATGTAATATGAAATCGATTACAGTATAAATATATTGCATCATTAAAATAAAACTAAAAACAAGCAATGAAAACCTTAGCAGGCATAGTATTATACAATCCTGACATAAAACGATTACGTGAAAATATTGATGCTATAATTCATCAAGTAGATTGCTTGTTGCTCATAGAAAATGGTTCTGACGACCTCAGCTATTGTGAGCAGTTAAAAGAATATACGACCGTACTATACGTCAACAATCACGAAAGCAAAGGCATAGCTTATGCCTTGAACCAGATATGTGGTTATGCATATACACATGGCTATAAATGGGCATTAACGTTGGATCAAGATTCAGTTGCTACACCTGGCATGATTGACACATATAAGGATATCGTAAATTATCATGACAACTTAGGCATATTGGGGTGTAAAATAGAAGACAGAAACTTTAAAGATCCCAACAATGAGAAATATCAAGGTACATTTGATGCACCATGGGTAATAACATCTGCAGCCTTTACTAATACAGAAGCTTGGTATAAATGCGGCGGATTTGATAACGAGATGTTTATAGATTTCGTTGATGCCGATATTTGCTACAATATGAAAAGAGTTGGCTATAAAACAATGGTAACTTTTCATACCAAACTGATTCAGGAAATTGGGAAAGGCACTTCATTAAAAGACCTATTCTTACTTCACGAATTACGTGTTGACAATCATCCAGCTATGCGTAAATTTTTTTGGGCAAGAAATTCCATTTACCTGACTAAAAAATACGACCATGTATCACTTTCAAAAGTAAGCAAGTTAATCTTCAAGATGGTTGTCGGAATTACATTCTACGAATCCGCAAAAATTCAGAAACTCTGGGCTGTAGCAAAAGGCATCTCCAAAGGTATATTTATGGTACCCAAATATCAACATATAACCGATATTTTCTTAAACATCGAAGCCGACAAAATATAAAAGGATGCGAATACTTGTAGGGAATTCCACATTAGACAGAACTGGTGGCACACAAAATTACACCTACGCACTGGCCATGGAGTTAAAACGCCAAGGCCATGCCGTAGAATACTTCACCTTTGCGCTAGGCCTTGTCTCCACAAGGTTAGAACAGCAGGGTATTCCATTCATGCAACATGACAAATATGACTTAATACTTGCAAACCACATACCTGTATGCCATCGATTAAAAGGATTAGGATATATTATTCAAACTATCCATGGACCTAATGTAGATATAGAGCAACCCAGCGTAACAGCTAACGCGTACGTTGCCATAAGCCAAGAAATACAGGATTCCCTAAAGGCAAAAGGCTATGATTCTACAGTAATAGAAAATGGAATTGATTGTGAGAGATTTAAGAGTACCAACCCACTTAACAAAAAGATAAAATACGTTCTTTCTCTCTGTCAAAGCAAAGAGGCTAATGATTTTATCCATTCATGTTGTAAAGAAATAGGAATAAAACTAATTACATGTAACAAGAACACCGATAATGTTTGGGAGATAGAAAAACTGATTAACAAGGCTGACCTCGTCATTGGCATAGGCCGTTCCCTGTATGATGCTATGGCATGTGGAAGATGTGTACTATCATTTGACATCAGACCTTACCTCGGAAAAGCGCTTGGAGATGGATATTTAAATTCTCACAACATTGAACAAAGCGTATATTATAACTGTTCAGGAAGGGGTACAGGCAGGGAATTCACGAAAGAAATGCTCATTGAAGAGATACAGAAATACAACTATGTTGATGGAGAATATAACAGAGCATATGCCCTAAAAAACCTCAATATCAAAACTTCCATAAATAAATACATTCAGATCTTACCCCCCACAGCAAAAAATTCGCTAACGTTTCCCAATAACTATGAATCTGCATACATACAAAACATATTCGTAGAAAGAAACAATCTGAAGAAACAAAAAGACAGGATAAAAAAAATATGCTATTTGCTTATAGGATTATGCATTAGTACATTGTTAATTATATGTATTCTCCTTATACTCTTATTTTTATAGAAACTACATGGTTTCGGATATAATAACTACACACTACATGGTTTCGGCAATAATAACCACCCATAACAGGCTGACGTTACTGAAACGAGCCATAGAAAGCGTAAAACTACAGACTTACAGGAATATAGAACTGATTGTGGTAAGTGATGGCAGTGAAGACGGAACAAAAGAATACTGCGAAACTCAAAAAGGGCTGAAGTACCTACACATACCTCCAGAGGACAGTCACGGGGCTAATCATGCGCGAAATATCGGAGTACTCAATGCTAATGGAGAATACATAGCATTCCTTGACGATGATGACTTGTGGTTGCCTCAAAAAACGGAAATGCAGTTAAACGCATTAGTACAAAATCCTGATTGTGATGTCTGCTGTTGTAATCATTACATAATAAATGAATATTCACAAAAGTATTTTGAAAATGTTTGGTATAAAAACCTTTCGTTAAACTCATACATAGAAAAAGTTGATGTTGCAAAAAAATGTTTGTATCAATATCAGGCAATAACATCAGAACTGATGATTAGAAAAGAAGCCCTATTACACATCGGTTTATTTGATGAAGCCCTTACTGCTGCTCAAGAAACAGAAATGCTAATACGACTGTTTCAAATTTCAAAACTCATTCGTATTCATGTATCATTAGTTGTATATAACGAGTCTAATGTAAATACAGCAAGACGAACATCTTGTAATATACAAAATTGGAAAAAATCAATAAACTACATATATAAGAAACATCATACTCTATTCCAAAAACTGAATAAAATAGAACGCATCCAAGTATCATATAATCAGTATGCGCTAACTGCTCTAAAATACAAGAATTCAAATCAGCGACTAATGCAACAATATTATATACTAAGGATGAAATTCTGTAGATTACAAACTAAAATAGCAGAAAATTTGGGTTACAAACTCAGTTAGCCATGTCAATAACAGCTATTGCACCATACAAATATGATGGACTGAATTTCAAGGATAAAGCATTTAATGGATGGAAAAATGCAAACTTTCCATTTACAAATGGTTTCTATCCACGTATCCTTCATAGTATTTTATTTAGATATGATATATTTCCTACTCTGAGGAAAAAAGAAACAAGACTTATATTCGTTCAACCCGTAAGTTTGTACTTCGACGCAAGTATCTCTGTACTATCACATAATGTCATTCCTTATATATGGGATTGCTGGCCATACTACTACGATAAACTGGAGAGATGGCTTACGAAACATAAAGTAGAGATAGCAGTTTTTTCCTCTGATCAAGAGAGAAAAGAAATTCAAAAACGATTACCACAACTGAAAACAATACATTGTCCAGAAGCAATTGACACCTCTGCTTATCAAAAAGGAAAGGACTTACAATCACGCCCTACTGACGTTATAGAATTCGGAAGAAATAATAACATTATAACAGGTTTAGACAAAAAAGAGAAGATACGATATATAAATACATCATTATATAGCGAACGACCATCTGACGAAAAATTTGCAGAATTACTTGCTAATGCAAAAATTGCCATCTGCTTTCCAAAAAGCATTACACACCCCAATATAGCTCAAGGAGTAGAGACACTCACACAACGCTTCTGGGAAGCTATGGTATCAAGATGCGTGCCTTGGGGACACTGTCCAAAGGAATTGTCTGATTTAATCGGTTATAACCCTGTAATCGAATATAAAGATGAAAATCAATTAGATGAAATGTTATGCAATATCGAAAGATATCAATCTCTTGTTGACCGAAATCATGAAACTGCCATAAGAATAGGTGATTGGAATAAAAGAATGCAATATCTACATGATGAGATTTGTATATTATAAGCACGACATTAAATACTTCCTGAATAATCTGAAATATTGGAGCAGGATGGGGCTTCGCAGGGCAAGGAAGCGAAATATGCTTTATTTCGTTTTTGAACCAGATATGCCTCATCCTGGACTTGCAGACAGGCTCAAGGCTGTCATATCACTATACAATGCTGCCAAGGCATCAGGTTATGATTTTAGGTTCTATTTCAAAACGCCGTTTGACCTTGCAGAATATCTCGCACCAAAGAAAAACTGGCAGTTACAACTCAGCGAACTGGAATATTCCCTGCAAGACACAAAGATAATCAACGAGACAAACTGGAGACGCATAACGCGGCTAAAGCCAAACAAACAGTACCACTGCTATTGCTATGCAGGCAACGATATGCCATGGCAGTTTCCTGACTCTGGATATAAGTGGCATGAGTTGTTTCAAGAACTTTTCATGCCATCACCACTACTACAAGAGGCATACAACAAGCTTGGAATAGAAGGAGAAGAATATGTGGCTATGCAATTCCGCTTCGTCAATGCTTTGGAAGAGTTTGAGGGATATACTTTCTTCGACAACCATCTCGATACAGAAGCAGAACGACAGCAACTAATCAGAAAATGCAGACAAGCTATAACCGATGTTATTACCGAAAACGAAGGAAAGCAAGTGTATGTGTTTTCTGACAGCAACACCTTCCTTAATGCTATAGAAGATATGCCTATCAAGGTTTTAGATCATTCTCATCTTGGACATACTGGTGTAAAACAGCAACAAGCAACGACACTGAAAACATTTCTCGACCTATACGTTATGTCGAAAGCAGAAAAAATATATCGCATAAGGGCTAAGGAACTATATAATCTATCGTGCTTTGCCCTGCTTGCATCAAGGATGAACAACGTGCCATTTATAGATAAAGACATCTGATGATACCAAAGATAATACACCTATGTTGGCTTTCTGGCGATGCCTTTCCTCAGGCCATTGTTGATTGTCTCAACACTTGGAACAAACTTCTGCATGGATACGAAATATGGTTATGGGGCAAAACTCCAACTGACACTTCGTGCTTACAGGATATCAGCATAACAGAAAAACATTTCGATCTGAACAGCACCCTGTGGACTAAGCAAGCCTTTGAGGCAAAGAAATATGCCTTTGCTGCTGATTACATCAGGTTATATGCCCTATATAATCATGGTGGAATATACCTTGATGCCGACGTAATTATTTATAAGTCTTTTGATGATTTGCTCGTTTTACCTTATTTCATTGGTTGCGACCAGATTAAAGCCCTTGAGGCTGCCGTAATCGGAGCTAAGCAGGGATGCACATGGATAAAGGATATTCTTGATTCCTACAGCAACAAACAATTTATTAAGGACGACGGAACTTATGACGTTATGGAGTTACCAGTGCGATTTCATCATGAACTAACCGCCTTGGAATACACCTTCAGCCGCATTTCATCTATTGAAGAGTTCAAAGAAAAGACAGGAAAACACTTGGAGGTGTTCGATGGTGACTTCTTTAATAGTCGCAATGCCGTGAAAGTACGCCAAACTAAGAAAAGTTATTGTGCGCATAACTACACCGGTTCATGGCAGCAGAAAAGCAATAGCCGTTCATTTAAAGATCGGTTGCCGAAGTGGTTGCTCGCCATAATATACACTATAGGACAGAAAACGTGGGCGCGCAACAAGTATGCTTGGTTTCAAATACCATTTGAAAAAGACTGATGCAACAGATAGCACGCTTCTACACATTATTCTGGATTATATATTTCCCAGCATGTATCGCCTATAATGATTTGCCGGGCTTCTCCTCTGTTGATGAGGCGATGACGGTAATTCTCATAGGATATACATTTATGAAACGTGGTCATTGGGCAACAAACAATGTTCCTTGGAAAGAGTATATATTCTTTCTTGTCATACTGTCATTCTATATAGCCTATAGTTTGATGTTCGGTCGCAATGTTTCCAGTGCCGTATGGCTTGACCTTGTACAAGAAATACGCCCTTACTCCATCATCTACTGTACTTGGATATTAAATCCGCGTTTTTCTGACCGACAGAAAAAAATAATGATGGGAGCAATGATACTGACTCTCGGTTCTTGGATAGCATATCACCCAGTAACCTTATCCAGTCAAAATGCGGAGTTCCCTGTACTTGGACAGTTAGCAATCTGTACAGGTATGTCTTATTACCTTTTTACAGAAGACACAAAGCGCAACAAACTTATAGCGTTGGCATTGGTAGGGTCAGGATTACTGGCTCCGAAAATGAAATTCGTAGGTGAGGTCGTGGCATTCGTAGCCATGCTTTTTTACGTAAGGAAAAAACTGAACTTCAAATCACCACGCACTATATGGACTATAGGTTTGATGATGATTGTTGCTGTAGCTTTGACCTGGACTAAATTTGAGGTGTATTTTGTTGACGGATGGGATAACGAGAATTTAGCCCGTCCTATGACATACAAGACATCTTGGAAGATTTTGTGGGATTACTTTCCATTCGGCTCGGGCATGGGTTCTTTTGCATGTAACGCAGCATGGAAATATTACTCTCCACTCTACTACGAATATCATCTAAACAAAATATGGGGACTTGGAGGAGACAGGCTTTTGGACGGAACTTTTATCTGTGACGCCTTCTATCCTACGTTAGCTCAGTTTGGAGTAGTAGGAATCTTCTTATTTTATCTATTTTGGAAACGCCGACTGATTGCTTTCAATGAGATGTATAGCCTTAAATACTACCGCGTGGCAATGATGGCATTCTTCTGTCTTGCCATTGAGCAGACAGCCGATACATCGTTCCTATCAGGAAAAGGACAAGGATATTGTATGCTTATAGCCCTGTGTCTTAATTCCAACCGCAATTTCGACGAAGAGTGGGAGGAAGATGAAGATGAAGATATGGAGGAAAGTGAGGAATACACCTCCGCATAATTCTAAGTAATATTGAGAACATGAATATCTGCGTTGTTATTGTTACATATAACAGACTGAACAAATTACAAAAAGCTCTGCAAAGCTATGAGTCACAGACGTGCTCTCCACACTGTATAATTGTGGTGAATAACAACAGCACCGACGGCACACATGATTACCTGTCTCAATGGAGCGTCAGCAACTCAAATATTCCTGAAAGGATAATCATCAATCTTGATGTCAACACAGGTGGTGCCGGTGGATTTCATGCAGGCATGAAACGGGCTTTGGATACCGATGCCGATTGGATATGGGTATCAGATGACGATGCTTATCCTGAGAAAGATGCTTTGCTTCATGTGCAACAATATGCAGAGAAACACCCAAAAGACACCGTTTGTATCTGCGGTGCTGTATATCTGAATGGCACTATAGATATTGACCACCGCCGAATCAGTAAGAACCGGTTTATCAAATTGCCATACAAACTGCCCAAGGACTGTTATAACAAGCAAGATGTCTTGATTGAAGAAACCACTTTTGTCGGATCTTGTTTTAATTCTGAGGCAGTCAGAAAAGCAGGACTTCCGCTCAAAGACTTTTTCATATATTTTGATGACACAGAATACAGTTATAGAATCGGGCATTACGGCAATATCGTATTATTACCTGATATCAAGATTACTCACGACACCATAACGTATGCCCAACTTACAAACATAATAGCTACATGGCGCGACTATTATCTGATTCGCAATCACATATATACTCTGAGGTGTCATCACCTCCCGTCTTTTTTCGCATATTGCCTCAAGAAGATATATGACTCACTTATAACATACACGAGGAAACACAACGCAAAACAATTAAAGATGTATTGTCTCGCCATACTCCATGGTATAACGGGGCATTTAGGACTGCACCCTATATATAAACCCGGATATAATATTCCAGCCTGATGAAAATATCTGTCTGTATGGCCACCTATAACGGTGGCAAACATATAAAGGAACAGCTTGACTCCATACTCCATCAAGACTTGTCAGCATTTCCCAGTGCGGAGCTTGAGATAATAATATCTGACGATGGCTCCACAGACAATACCGTTAACATAATCGAGGATTACAATGATAACAGAATAAGGTTGTTGCATCACAGACAGGATAAAACGCACCGTTACCATGCCGCCCTGTATGCTGCCACAGCTAATTTTGGCTATGCCATGTCTCATGCTACGGGGGATTATATTTTCCTCTCAGACCAAGATGACGTGTGGTATCCTGATAAAATAAGCAAGACACTGCAAGTCTTGACAGATAAAGGTGGAGTTGTTGCAACCGCTTTCGATTTAATAGATGAGCACAGCGAAAAAATCATCGGAGACGTAATCTATTCCCTTGGTAGCTTTTGGAAACCTCGCAGAGGTTTTATCTATGGTTTCAGCTGCGGAATGGCACGCGAGGAACTTAAATTCATCTTGCCAATGCCAAATGTTCCGCAACATGATGTTTTCATTCACCTTCTCGCCCAGAAACGTAAAAAACTGCAAGTGATTAACGACAAATGCGCAGCTCACAGATGGGGAGGTGATAACACGTCCAACTCCGCGAATGAAGTGCCTATATTGATTAAACTATTTTCTCGACTGAAAATATATGTAACAGTGTTGTATCGCAGCACATTACGTTGATTATAATGTTTTATGTATGACAAACAAAATCTTAGGAAATAAAATATCCGCTTCTGATTTATTCACAAATATCGTATATCTATACCTTTTCGGAGCATTAGTTTACCTTGTAGGCTGTAGTATATATACTACATTCTATACACCATCAAACTTTAATAATGAGGTATTAGACTATTTCTCGTTCATAATCAGTGACTGGCTCATTAACTACGAAGGTGGTTTCGTACGCAGAGGGATAATTGGCGAGCTGATATACTTATGTTATGGCATTCATCCTTTCTCCGTAAAGACATGTATCTTTGTTACTAACATTATCTCATTTATAATTTTTCTATATTTATTCTGGAAGATTTGTAAAAGAAATAGTTTCACAATGATACCTATTCTTGCTATATTTTGCGAGACCGGGCTTATGAGTTTTGTATATCGCAGGGATTTTATAATCCTGATACTCGCATACATTTCTTTTCTTTACTTCTGCAAATTTTTCAGGAAAAGAAATACCATATATGCAGTATTTTCAAACATAATAATGTGTATAAGTATATTAATACACGAAGCATTTTTCTTCTTTGTTATTCCAGTTTTATTATTGACCTGTTTATTTGTTGATGAAAAAAAGACAGGCAGGAGAATCATTACATACTTAATGTTTTTCCTATTACCCGTCTTTACAATGGCAATGGTCTCTTTCTATAAAGGAACTAACGAAATATCCTCCGTTATCTGGCAGTCATGGCAAGATTTGTTCCAGGCCTACCCTGATGATTCTACAAATAAAATTGGTCAAGGTGTAATATGGTTATCAAAGAGTTTTTATGATGCCGCATATTTTCATCTTGCGACAAACTTCAGAACACACTATGGTTTACTTACTGCCATGTATTGTTTATTTGGTTTCATTACCTTGCTGGCTTTCACTTATTTCCTTGTCATATATAATCCTCGCCCCCGAAACTTCCACTATAGCCATAGAGAAAAACACATAACACTTGGTAAGATTCTTACAATTCAATTTCTCGCAATGTCACCCATGTTCACTGTATTGTCATGTGACTATGCAAGAACAGTCATGTATTGTGTCGTTTCTTCTATTTTCTTCTACGATTGTCTGAAGAGACACCGTCTGCTCCTCAATACACAATCTTGTAAAGCAACATACCATATCAATAAATATATTCCTCCCACAATAAGCCATATATACAAAAGGATATTGAATTATGTAGATAATAATAGTAATTGGTTGTACCCATTAATTATTCTACTTTACCCGATTCATATTGCAGGACGCATACTTATTCCATTTGATTGTCACATCATTCATTTATTATTCCCAGATTTAATATGACACTTCACGTCCTAATCAATGCATACGCGTGTTCGCCCGATATGGGTAGTGAGCCAGGCATGGGGTGGAACTGGGTGCTTGCCATTGCGAGACACTGTGAGGTGTATGTCATAACAGAGGGGGAGTTCAAAGAACGTATTGAGGCAGCGCTGGAAACATCTGAGCTAAGGGAAAGGATTCATTTCTTCTATAATCCGGTTTCAGATAAAGTGAGGCGAATATGCTGGAATCAAGGCGATTGGCGATTTTATTGGTATTACTGGAAATGGCAACGTAAGACGGCAAATATAGCAAGGGATATATGCCAGCAGCAGCATATAGACATAATACATCAACTAAACATGATAGGTTTTCGCGAACCAGGATGTTTGTATGATGTTGCCAAGGAATTTAACATCCCAATAGTCTGGGGACCAATAGGCGGATTAAAACAATTTCCGCTGAAATATGCAAATAATTGGAAGATGAAGACCTTCCAATATATAAAGAACAAATTAAACATACTACAGATAAAGTATTATCCACGAATAAAACATGCCCTAAATAATGCTGATGCATTAATCAGTTCCATTCCAGACAGTTACCATGCTATAAAACGATATGTAGGATTAGAATCTGTTATCATACCCGAAACGGGATGCAAGGATTACATCCATAATGAAAACAGAAGGTTTTACGAAGATATCCTGAACATCGTATGGGCTGGAAAATTCGATTATCGCAAGAGAATAGACATTGCTATAAAGGCCATAGCGAAGAGCGGAAACGAAAACATACACTTACATATATATGGAACGGGTAACGACAACCAAGTAAACGAGGTGTCGTCTTTGATAAGTACATTGCATATAGACAATCAGGTTACTCTTCATGGAAACATGCCTCATGATGATGTAGAGAAGGCTATGCAATCAGCCCACCTTTTCTTCTTCACGTCGGTTAGTGAAGATACTTCCACCGTGGTACTTGAGGCTATCAGCAATGGTTTGCCGGTGTTGTGTTTCGACACCTGTGGTATGTCTGCCGTAATAGATGACAGCGTTGGTAAGAAAATCTCTTTATCAAATCCTGAACAATCCATAAAAGAGTTTGCGCATAGCTTAAATTATTTCCATGAAAACAGAAATGAACTAAAGATATTCTCTGAC
>FLNY01004543.1_pt1 | contig 74715 bp, 75 predicted proteins | sample 1140381 | NCBI WGS metagenome assembly FLNY01 (sample SAMEA3878172, study PRJEB12797) | bioreactor metagenome | biome: Moose rumen | place: Sweden | collected 2011-10
CTCCTACGCGAAGATGGCGAAATTTTTCTTTGACAAAAAGTCTTTTCATTTCGCAACGCTCAGAATCGTGGCGATGATAAGCAACACAGCCGATAATTTCGCCGCTGTCAATTTGCGCGCAAAGTAAACGCCCTTCCGGCGGCAAATATTTTTCAGATAAATTTTCAAGTTCAGAATCTAAATTTTGAAAAGATAAATCCCGCCCCAAAAATTTTTTGTAGTCGATAATTAAATTTTTAACTTCGGCAAGATATTTTGTGCCGTCAACAATTTTAATTTCCATAAATTTATTTCACCTATTCCAATATCCGAGCGGAATATCCGGTAAAAATTTATTATTTGGTTTATCTAACTTGATAGGCAAAAAAATTCCTGTATCGTCTTCAAATTGGTGATTTTCATTGCGAACGTAAGTAAGTTCGGGAGTATCCGGAAAAACTCCAATTCCTTCAATATTCAAAAATGCTCCCCAATTATTTCCGTGAATGTGTACCGGAGTATGAGTTTGATTTAACTTTTTGAACGCCTCAATAGTCTTTTCCATTTGTGCAGAATTTTTAGACTTAATAACATTATGAAATTCCAAAACAATTTGGTCGAATTGATTCAAAGTATTTGAAGAAACTGAAGTTAAAAAACCCCATTCCGCGCCTTCTACGTCCATTTTTAAAATTAAATTTCTGTTATTTTCGTGCCCATTACGAATGATAAAATTTTCCAATGTGTCCAAAAATTCAAGTGGATTTTTAACACCGGCAATTCCTTCTTTGAAAAAATGAAAATTTGGGTGTTGAAATGGTAAAGCATTAATTGTCATATCGTACATAAAAATTTCATAGCCGCGTTTTACCATATCATAATCCCAAGAAACATCATTGGAGATTCCAAAAGAATAAGCTATACCCCCCCCATATTTTGGAAATCATCAAGCATAATATAACCACCGTCATTTTCTCTTCCAATTCGTATAAAAGAAGAATTTTTGACGCGCCGAATTTTGAGTAAATTTTTAAGCTCGCGGTAATAATTTTCATCAGCGTTAAATTTGTCAGTGGTTAAAACGCCTTGCCTTCCAATGATAACTAAACGTGTAAAAGCAATATTCATTTAAATCACCAGCCTGTAAAATTTCTTTTTGCCCTTGCGAATAACAGCGGGAAAATCTTTTTCATTCAAAATATAATCTACGTCAGAAATTTTTTCGTCGTTCAAAGTCAAGCCATTTTGAGAAATAAGGCGGCGACCTTCAGCCTTAGATTCAATAACTTTTGCGGCGGCTAAAACGTCCAGTAATTTTTTCCCTACTGCGTCTGTAACTTCAATGCTTGGGATATTTTCTGAACTTTGCCCGGCGAAAATTTCAGCGGCAGATTTTGCGGCGGCGTCAGCATTTTCTTTGCCGTGTACCAATTTTGTAACTTCGTATGCAAGAATTTTTTTAGCCTCGTTAATTTCAGAATCTTTCAGCGCGCTAAGGCGATTAACTTCTTCCATTGGTAAAAATGTTAAAAGTGAAAGGCAAGTTTTAACGTCAGCATCGTCAACATTGCGCCAATATTGATAAAAATCGTAAGGCGAAACTTTATCAGCGTCAAGCCACAACGCGCCGCCCGCAGTTTTGCCCATTTTGGAGCCGTCGCTTTTTGTCAAAAGTTTATTCGTCAAGCCAAAAACATTTTTGCCGGTTTTTCTGCGTACAAGTTCAACGCCCGCAATTATATTTGACCATTGATCGTCTCCACCAAGTTGCATTTCGCAGTTAAATTCGGAATTTAATTTGTAAAAATCATACGCCTGCATAACCATATAATTAAACTCAAGAAAAGTTAAACCTTTTTCCCAACGCTGTTTGTAACATTCGGCGGCTAACATTCTGTTTACCGTGAAATGATGACCAACTTCGCGCAGGAGTTCAATATAACCGAGCTTGCGGAGCCAATCGCCGTTGTTTACCATTAACGCCTTGCCGTCGTTGAAGTCAATGAAACGTGAAATTTGTTTTTTGAAACATTCGCAGTTGTGCTCAATAATTTCATCAGTTAAAACTTTTCGTAAATCTGAACGCCCTGAAGGATCCCCAACAGTTCCCGTGCCGCCGCCAACTAATGCAATGGGGCGATGTCCGGCGCGTTGCATGTGCGCCATTACCATTAAAGCGATAAAATGCCCCGCGTGTAAGCTGTCAGCCGTAGGATCAAATCCAATATAAAAGGTTACTGATTTTTCGCCGAGCAACTTTCTAACTTCAGTTTCGTCTGTGCATTGCGCTATAAATCCGCGCTCTTTCAAAGTATCGAAAACATTTTTTTCTGTCAATAAACTCTCTCCTTTTTTAGGGGCTAAGGACTAGGGATTTTTAACCCTTAACCCTTATTTTGCCGTAAAATTATAACAGATACTGAAAAAAAAATCACTTGTTATATTATGAAAGACTTGGAATTTATTAAAATCCAGACAGTATATACATTTCCATCAATACAGCTGATAACAATCCTATGAAAGTTAAATTATACTGTTTACTTTGATACTGGCAAATAATTTCTGAAGATGCTAAGAGTGCTGCAAAAATAAACAAGATAAATCCATAACGAAAAATAGCCAAAAATGGTAATGAAAAAACTAAGAAATACATAGGCATCAGTATTATGCTACTCAATGAAAAATTTTTGTAATGTCGATAAATTCCAAGTATCGCAAAAGCATATACAAAAGTATTAAAAAAAATCCTAGCAACTACCTTTAAAGTCGTTTCATAGTCATAGGTTTCATAAACTTCCTTAATATTATGTTTTCCTACAGTTTGAAGTATCATGCTAAAATTTGTTCCAATAGTTAAGCGGGCGATTTTCTTTATATTCATAATGCAATATTCGTGAAAATGGGATTTTATGTTTTCTACTCCCGCTGCATATAATTCTCTGTCTGATTTAATTTTTCTGTGACTGTTTGGACCAATAACCTCGTAAATACAGCCATAATCAGAACCATAAAAAGCCGGCTCATCACCTTGATATTCTAATTTTGAGCCCAAGAATAAAGCTGTTCCGCCGCCTGTACACAAATTGTTGAAATTAAATAATACATGATTTTTAATAATAAACGGCGAAATCAATATATAAAAAACCGCTCCTATTGCTAACCAAGTACGTAATTCTGACTTAACTTTTTGATCTTTACGCCAAAGGTAATATATTCCGTAAAGAAATATCATAGCGGCAGGTAATAACAAAGAAATGGCTCGAATTAATGTAGCCATACACAAAAAAATTGCGCTAAGAATTATGCAGATTTTGTAAAATTGATTATTTTCTTTGCTTAGCAAATAGAAATAAACAAACATAGACCAACAAAATAACGATATAGTTTCAGTAAGCAGGGTATAGGAAAAATTAGCTATATCTATATTCAAAGCTAAAAAAATTGCAGCTAATATAGCTACACGAAAATCACGGAATACTTTTAAAGCAATTTGGTAAACTAAGACAATTTGAACGCAACTTAAAAAAATTCCCAAAATACGTATATGTTGAAAATTGCCATCAAAAATAGTGTGCATTAAGGTTAAATAAAGTGGCATTCCACAAGCTAATTCCACAGAAATTTCATTACAAAAATAATCCCATAAATCATGCTCTAAAATGTATGCCATGCAATTAAGATATTCATTAGCATCAGGGTAAGTATATCCTGTAGTTCCGTCTGTCGTGTACATAGGAGAATCAAGGTACAGAGAAACTCTCAACAACATTCCAATAATTACCACTACAGCCAATAAAAAATTTTTTTTCACTAAAAAATCTTCCTCCCAGTGAATTTTTCAATACCTAATATATTCTACTGGTTTTAGTTTAGCAACCTAATTTATTGAAGTCAATCAAAGTAAATTTAAATATAATTTCAAATTACTGATAAGATTTTTAATATTTTTAGGGTTATATTTTGGCGGCAAAATTGCCCGCCGCGTTGCCCATTGCCCATGCCGCCTGCAAATTAAAGCCGCCGGTATTGCCGTCAATATCCAAAACTTCACCAACTATAAATAAATTTTCTACAATTTTTGATTCCATAGTTTTGGGATTAATTTCTTTGATTGAAACGCCGCCCGCAGTTACAATCGCCTCTGAAATTGGGCGCGTTGCCGAAATTGTAAGTGGCAAGCCGCGCAAAATTTCTACAAGTTTTTGACGTTCAGTTTTTGTAATTTCGTCGACTTTTTTTTCTTCGTCAATGTAAGCTAAATCTAAAATTACCGGAATTAATTTTTGCGGCAAAAGTCCAATCATTGCATTTTTAATTATTTTGCCCTTGAATTTATCGAAGTCTCTTAAAATTCTTGCGTCGAGTCGTTCCGGCGTCAACGCAGGTTTTAAATTTATCAGCAATTCCACAAATTTTTTTTCGTGTAAAAGTTTTGCGGCTTGTCGACTCAATGTTAAAATTATTGGTCCGGAAATTCCAAAATGTGTAAAAAGCATTTCGCCGAAAATTTCTGCTACAATTTTTTCATCTGCGTACAAAGTAGCGCGCACATTTTTTAGCGAAAGTCCCTGCAAGTCTTGTACAAAATCTTCTTCAGTTTCAAGCGGTACAAGCGCGGGTAAAATTTCTGTTACCGTGTGCCCCAAATTTTTTGCAAATTTAAAGCCGTCGCCGGTTGAACCGGTTGCAGGATAAGACGCGCCGCCCGTTGCCAAAATTACCGCGTCACAATCAAAAAATTTCCCATTGACTTCCACGCCCAAAATTTTTTTATCGTCCGCAATAATATTTTCGACGCCGGAATTTAACCGTACGGAAACTTTTAAATCTGCAAGTCTGCGCGATAAAACTTCAATGACTTCAGCGGCGTTATCGCTTGCAGGAAAAATTCTGTTGCCGCGTTCAATTTTAGTTTTAAGCCCCAAATTCTCAAAAAAATCTACCGTATCTTGAGAAGTAAAATTATTCAGCACGCTGTTTAAAAATTTGCCGTTGCCGGGAATATTTTTTATAATTTCTTGATTATCGGTGGCGTTCGTCAAATTACAACGCCCTTTACCGGTAATGCTTAACTTTCTGCCGAGTCGATTATTTTTTTCAAATAAAAAAACCTGCGCGCCATTTTCAGCCGCACGAATAGCCGCCATAATTCCAGCCGCGCCCCCGCCTACCACTATTATTTTTTTCATTCTATCTGCTCCCAAAATTTTTTTTAAATATATCACAAAGTACGCTGTTTAAAAATTTGCCGTTGCCTAGAATATTTTTTTCAAATAAAAAACCTGCGCATCATTTTCAGCCGCACGAATAGCCGCCATAATTCCAGCCGCGCCCCCGCCTACCACTATTATTTTTTTCATTCTATCCGCTCCCCAAAATTTTTTATAATTTCTTGATTATCGGTGGCGTTTGTCAAATTACAACGCCCTTTACCGGTAATGTTTAACTTCCTGCCGAGTCGATTATTTTTTTCAAATAAAAAACCTGCGCACCATTTTCAGCCGCACGAATTGCCGCCATAATTCCAGCCGCGCCCCCGCCTACCACTATTATTTTTTTCATTCTATCTGCTCCCAAAATTTTTTTTAGATATATCACAAAGGCGAATAATTTTCAATCAATTCTTGTCTAAAAAATTTCGGTATGTTAAACTTTGAAAAAAATTGAAACGAAGTGAAGAATTATGAGAGAAAATAAAATTCTAAAATACGCAATGAACACCGAGCCCTTTGTAGTGGAGGCACCGATAAGCAAACGCCGCGAAATTGAGGCGTTAATTAATGGAAGAACTGACGACGTTGAAGAGGCAGAATCAGAGGCAGAAAAAATTTTATCAGACGCCGCAAAACAATCTGAAATGATTTTGGCGGAGGCGTTCAAGCGTTCAAAAGACGCCGAAGAAAAATTAAAAGCTGCAGATTTAAGGGTAAAAGTTTTACTGCAACAAACTCAAAATGAATGCGATCAAATAATTTCTGAAACAAAAGAAAAAGCTGAATCCGATGCTAAGGAAATTTGCGAACAGGCGCGGCAAGAAGGACACGCTGAAGGATTTTCTCAAGGCTATGAAGAAGGCGTTCAAAAAGGACGTAAAGACGGAGAAAACGCAGTCAGAAACGAATTAAAAGAAACTATCAATCAAGCAAATGCAAAGGCTGAAAAAACTATTCAGGACGCCAAAGAACAAACTGCAGAATATTTTATTCGCGCAGAAGATGACGTGGTAAAAGTTGTAATGCAGGCGATAGAAAAAATTTTGCCGCAACATTTTTTGGACGTACCACAAGTAATTTTGCCGGTAGTTCGTGACGCAATAAAATATGTTCGTGACCAAAAAGAAATAAAAATTCACGTTGAACCCGAAAGTTACGATTTAATTTTAATGGCGCGCAGTGAATTTCAATCAATGTTGACGGACGGCACGGCGATTTTGGAAGTTGTATCAGATGAGGCGTTAAAGCCGGGCGATGTTGTTATTGAAACGCCAAACGGCGGAGTTGACGCCAGACTTTCTACGCAAATTGAACTTATGAAAGACGCTGTTAAAACGGTTTTACAAAGATGAAAATTTTAATGCATATGTGTTGCGGTCCTTGTTCTTGTTATCCAACTGAAAAACTGCGCGAGGAAGGTTTGGAGCCGGTAGGATTTTTTTTCAATCCAAATATCCACCCGTATCAAGAATGGCGAAAAAGACTGCGAGCGGCGCGGGAATTTGCCGAAAAAGTCAATATAAAATTTTTCGCCGAAAATCATTACGGTTTGCGGGATTTTTTGTCTAAAGTTTCAAGTGCGGTTGAAAAAATTTCTGCTGAAGATACTTTTAAAAATGCAGACGGTTTTCATAAACGTTGCAAAATTTGTTATTGGTGGCGATTATCTGAAACTGCGAAATTTGCGGCTGAAAATAATTTTGAAATTTTCACGTCAACACTTTTTTACAGCGTGCACCAAAATCACGAACTTATGAAACAAATTGCCGAGCAATGCGCCCAAAATTACGGCGTGAAATTTTTTTATGAAGATTTTCGCACGGGGTGGCAACGCGGAATAGATTTAAGTTTGGAATTGGAACTTTACAGGCAGAATTATTGCGGCTGCATTTTCAGTGAAGAAGAACGTTTTAGCAAAGAAATTAAAAATTTGCGAAAAACTTTAGGCAAAAATGAAACATAAATCGCAAATTAAAAACGCCCGTCCTTTGCCGCTCGATGAACAGCAAAATAAGAGCGTGCGGTAAAGTTGGTGTTCACCCTGTGAACTTACATACTAAGAGCGTACTGCAACTCAAGCGGCGGACGGGCGTAAGATTCTTTCTTTGCTTGCAAATGCGATGAGTAAGAGCATTTGCTGTTTCTTTATTCTAAAGAAAGAAATGCCGTATTTTAAAAATATAAATAAAAAATAAAGCTTGATTTGTGCTATAATAATTTTAAAATTAAAAAGTAGTTGATTATTTGAACGAAAAAAATTTAACTCCTATGATGGAGCAGTATTTGAGAGAAAAAAAGAAAAATCAAGACGCGCTGTTATTTTTTAGACTGGGCGATTTTTTTGAAATGTTTTTTGACGACGCCAAAACAGCCGCTGCCGAACTCGGCTTGACAATGACACACAGACAATCTACGCCAATGTGCGGCGTACCTGCACACGCTATAGAAAATTATCTTCAAAAATTGGTAAACAAAGGTTACCGCGTGGCAGTTGTTGACCAAGTAGGCGACCCAAAGGCGAAAGGCTTAACAGATCGTGAACTTACAAAAATTGTTACGCCCGGCACAATTTTAACCGACGATACCTTGATTGACGCCAATAACAATTATCTTGCTCTTGTGTACGAAAATGGCGGCGAAATTTCTTTTGCGTGCGCCGACGTTTCTACCGGCGAAATTTTTTATTGCCTGTATGAAGGAAAAGACCGCGTGCAAAATCTTTGTGACGAATTGTACAGATTGACGCCGCACGAAATTTTGACTACCGACGATTTAACTTTTGCCGACAAATTAAAATCTTTCGTCAAATTGAAATTGGGAAATTGTACTTTTACGAATTTTGACGCCGAAGAAAAATCTGATTTTTTAAGCAAGCATTTTGAAGAAAAAGATTTTCCCGTTGCAGAAAACGCCGCCGCCGCCGTTGAATTTTTGTTGAATTATCTACATAAAACCGTACGCACGGATTTAAATCACTTGTCGAAGTTGACGCGGCTGGATTTAAGCAGTCATTTAATTTTAGATTCAAATACTTTGAGAAATCTTGAAATTGTACGCAACCTGCGCGAAGGCTCCAAAAAAGATACACTGTTTGCAATTTTGGATTATACAAAAACGCCGCTGGGAAACAGACTTTTGCGCCGCTGGTTAGAAAGTCCGCTCGTTGACATTGCGGCGATTAATCGCAGGCTTAACGCGGTTGATGAACTTTTCAAAAATTTTACACTGCGAAAAAATCTGCAGGAAAGTTTGAAAGAAATTAAAGACCTTGAAAGATTAATGACAAAAATTGAAATTGGCAGTGCCAACGCAAGGGATTTAACCGCACTGAAAATTTCCCTGCGCGTCCTTCCCAAAATTAAATCTGCAATGGAAAAAATTTCTTCAGATATTTTGAAGGCGTGCCGCGACGGCTTGAAAGATTATTCGGCGGAAGTTGATTTAATCGAACGCGCAATTTCTGAAGACGCGCCGCTTACAATTCGTGACGGCGGAATTATTAATCGCGGGTACAGCGACGAACTAGACGAATACAGAAAAATTTCAACTGACAGCCGCGGCTTTTTGCAGGAATTTGAAGATAAAGAAAAAATGCGTACCGGTATTCGTTCCTTGAAAGTCGGCTACAACAGAGTTTTTGGCTACTATATTGAAGTTCGACACAGCGGCGCAGATAAAATCCCCGACAATTACGTCAGGAAACAAACGCTTACAAATGCCGAAAGATACATTACGCAGGAACTTAAAGATTTTGAAATAAAAATTCTCGGCGCACAAGAAAAAATTGTAAATCTTGAGTACAATATTTTTTGCCTTGTTCGTGACAAAATTAAAAATTGCCTCGCACAGATTCAAGACACGGCTAAAAGAATTGCCCTGCTTGACGCAGTTGCAAGTTTGGCGGAGGCAGCGGAAATGAATAATTATGTGCGCCCCGATTTAAACATTGAAGGCAAAATCGAAATTAAAGACGGGCGTCATCCGCTCGTTGAAAAAATTTTGTCGAACAGTCTTTTTGTTCCAAATGACACAAATTTAAATCCTGCGCGAAACGAAATTATGATTATAACCGGACCGAATATGGCGGGAAAATCTACCTATATGCGGCAAGTTGCGTTGATAATGTTAATGACTCAAGCCGGCAGTTTTATTCCCGCGGCGCGTGCAAATATTTCGCCGGTTGACAGAATTTTTACAAGGATTGGCGCAAGTGATGATTTGGTTAGCGGGCAGTCAACTTTTATGGTTGAAATGAATGAAGTTGCACAAATTTTAAAATATGCAACCAATCGCAGTTTGATAATTTTGGACGAAGTCGGACGCGGCACTTCAACTTTCGACGGTATGAGTATCGCCCGCGCAGTCATTGAATACATTGATAAAAAAATTCACGCCAAAACACTTTTTGCGACGCACTACCACGAATTAACAGACCTTGCCGACAATTCTACCAATATTGAAAATTTTTGCACGGCGGTTAAGGAGCGCGGCAACGAAATTATTTTTTTGCGCAGAATTACGCCGGGCGGCGCGGATAAATCGTACGGTATTCAAGTTGCAAAATTAGCAGGCTTGCCAAATGCAGTTATGAAACGCGCCGGAGAAATTTTAACTTCGCTTGAAAATTCCGAGCCGGTAAAATCTTCGCTCTCTCAAAAAAAGCCCGCGCCTTCTCAAAGTTTATTTGTATCGCAAGGCTTGCAGGAACTTTTGAAACTTGACGTAACAACTTTAACACCGATTGAGGCGTTGAATATGCTGTACAAGTTGCAGGCGGCGGCTAAGGCTGAAACCGGCAATATTTGACACTTCAAACTATTTTAACTATCATACAAACGAATTTTTTTGAAAGGAAGTTTAAAAATGGCTGATAAAGACAAAAAGCCTTCAATTTGGAGCAAGTACACTGATCAAGATAAAAAAAATCTTGATGAACTCAACAAAAATTACATTGATTTTTTAAGCCGTTGCAAAACTGAACGTGAAAGCGTCGAATTTGCGATTGAACAAGCTGAAAAATTCGGTTATAAAAATCTGCGCGACGTTATTGCAAATCGTCAACGTTTGAACGCGGGCGATAAAGTTTATTATGCTTTTATGAATAAATCGCTGGTACTTTTTCAAATTGGCAGTGAACCTATTCAGAACGGCTTGAAAATTTTGGGGGCGCACATTGACACTTGCCACCTTGACTTGAAACAAAATCCGCTTTACGAAGACGGCGGGCTTGCTTACCTTGACACGCACTATTACGGCGGAATTAAAAAATATCAATGGGTAACTTTGCCGCTTGCAATGCACGGCGTCGTTATTAAAAAAGACGGCACTACCATAAAAATTAATATTGGCGAAAATCCCGAAGACCCCGTTTTCTGCGTAACAGATTTACTTATACACCTCGCGCAGGAACAAATGAAGAAAGATGCCACAAAAGTTGTTGAGGGCGAAAATTTAGATATTCTTGTTGGAAATTACCCGCTTAAAGACGAAAAAGAAAAAGAATCAGTCAAAGACGGCGTTTTAAAAATTCTCAAAGATAATTACAATATTGAGCCTGAAGATTTTATGTCAGCCGAATTGCAACTTGTACCGGCGGGCAAGGCGCGTGAACTCGGTATTGATAAAAGTATGGTTTTGGCTTACGGGCATGATGACAGAGTTTGCTCTTATACTTCGCTTGTTGCAATGTTGGAAATTGCGAATGAAAATCTTGACAAAACTGCTTGCTGTCTTTTGGTTGACAAGGAAGAAATTGGAAGTTACGGCGCAACCGGTATGCAGTCCAAATTTTTTGAAAATGCACTTGCCGAGTTAATGAACGCTTGCGGGCAATATACAGAATTGGGATTGCGCCGCGCACTGCAAAATTCGTTTATGTTAAGTTCGGACGTTTCAAGCGCGTATGATGCACTTTACGCCACCGCTTACGATAAGAAAAATGTTGCATATTTGGGCAAGGGTATGGTTTTCAATAAATTTACCGGCAGTCGCGGAAAATCCGGCGCAAGTGAGGCTAATGCTGAATTTGTCGGTAAATTGCGCGCTATTCTCGACAAAAATAACGTAGGCTACCAATTTTCTGAACTCGGCAAAGTCGATTTGGGCGGCGGCGGTACTATTGCTCATATTATGGCGGTTTACGGTATGGAAGTTATCGATAGCGGCGTTGCTGTACTTTCAATGCATGCGCCGTGGGAGGCTGTTTCCAAAATTGACGTCTACGAAACGAAAAAAGGTTATGTTGCTTTTCTTAAGGAAATTTAAAATTTTTTTAATTAATACGGTTTTTCTTTCTTTAAAAGAAATGAGCAATGCTCTTACTCATCGCATTGCAAGCCGCCTAAAAGGAGCAAATACTCTTACTCATCGCATTTGCAGAATCGCCGCGCACCTGTGTTTTTCACGTTTAAGGTTACAGTAATTTAAAGTTTGCGCCGCGTTTGCATGCGTTTCAGAAATTTTAACGTTGCCGGTAAAAACGGAGTGCGGTGCGCGGCTTTTTAATCTTTATGTTTAATTTTTAATTTTATAAAGGAGTTTTTCCAATTTTATGGAATTGCAAAATAAAAATATCCTCGTAATTGGCGCGGGTATCAGCGGCTTTGCAGCGGCGAAAATTGCAAAAAAATTTGGTGCAAATGTTACGCTTAGCGATGCCAAAAATGAATCTGATTTAAAATATAATTTTGAAGAAATGCGCAATTTGGGAATAAATTTAAAATTCGGCGCACAAACTGAAGAACTTTTAAACGGCGTCGATTTAATTATTGTTTCGCCGGCTGTTCCGTTGCGTATTCCAATTTTACAATCTGCACTGCAAAAAAATATTCCCGTTATCAGTGAAGTTGAACTTGCATACAATTTGGCGCAGTCTCCAATTTGCGCAATTACCGGCACAAACGGCAAAACTACAACTACAACTTTGCTGGGCTTGTTGCTTGAAACTGCTTACAAAAAAGTTGGCGTCGGCGGAAATATCGGCGTTGCACTTTCTGAAGTTGCACTTGAAACAGGCGCGGGCGGTTGCATTGCAGCTGAAATTTCAAGTTATCAAATGGAGGCTACAAATAATTTTAAACCGCACGTTTCGGCTATTTTAAACATTACGCCCGACCACTTGAAACGACACGGCAATATGCAAGTTTATCAAGAAATGAAAGAAAAAATTTTCACCCAAGAAACGGCGGACGATTTTTTAATTTTAAATTACGATGATGAAATTGTTCGTGAAATTAAAAACCGCGCCAAATGCAAAGTTGTCTACTTCAGCCGCAAAAAAATTCTTGACAAGGGCGCGTACCTTGACGGCGATAAACTTGTTATAAATTACGGCGGAAAAATTTCTGAACTTTGCACGGTGGACGAACTCGGAATAAAAGGCTCTCACAACGTCGAAAATGCCCTCTGCGCGGCTTTAATGGCTTTTTTGGTAAATTGTACCGCAGAAAATATTGGGCGCGTTTTACGGGCTTTTACGGGCGTTGAGCACAGGATTGAATTTGTGCGGGAAATTGACGGCGTCAAATATTACAATGATTCAAAGGCAACAAACACAGATTCTGCGATTAAGGCGTTGGAAACTTTCAGCGGCAATATCATTTTAATTGCGGGCGGCGATGACAAACTTACAGATTTAACGGATTTTTTAAATTTGGTAAAACAGCGCGTAGATTATTTAATTTTGGTAGGGGACGCGGCGGCGCGGTTTAAAGCTGATGCGTTGAAAAATAATTTCCCTGCCGAAAAAATTCTTGAGGCGGGTTATTCAATGGAAAAAGCCGTTGAACTTGCCAAAAATATTGCAAAGGATCCGCAAGTTGTTTTGTTAAGTCCTGCCTGTGCGAGTTTCGATATGTACGACGGATTCGAGCAGCGCGGCAAAGATTTTAAAAGGATTGTTAATGCACTATGAAAGGTTATTTATGTTTAGGCGCGGCGATTCTGCTTGAATTTTTCGGTACAACTTGCATGAAACTTTCAAACGGCTTTGAACACAAAATTTACACCGGCGGCACTTTAATTTGTTACACGGCTTGCTTTTACTTTTTGGCGGTATCGCTCAAAACTATTGATTTAAATATTGCCTACGCAACTTGGGGCGGGCTCGGAATAATTTTAGCTGCCGCCGTGTCGTATTTCTTTTTTCACGAAAATATTTCAACGCCCGGAATGATTGGAATTATTTTAATTGTGATTGGCGTTGTACTTTGTAATTTTTTTGGAGCTGGACATTAAATGAAAATAATTGTTTCAGGCGGCGGTACGGGCGGACACATTTACCCCGCGTTGACTTTGATTGACGCCGTTAAAAATAAATTGCCGGACGCCGAATTTTTGTACGTTGGAACTAAGCAGGGACTTGAATCTGATATTGTACCGAAGGCGGGAATAAATTTTACTGCGCTAAGTTTGGAGGGCGGCTTTGAACGTCATTTTACACTTGAAAATTTCAAACGCGCCGCCGATGCAATTTTAAGCGTCAAACGCGCAAGAAAAATTGTAAAAGATTTTCAGCCAAATGTTGTAGTTGGGACGGGCGGTTATGTTTGCGGACCGGTTTTACTTGCCGCCGCGCTTATGAAAATTCCTACGCTGATTCAGGAGCAAAACGCTGTTGCAGGTATTACCAACAAAATACTTTCAAAATTCGTTGACAAAATCGCCGTCGGTACTGAACCCGCGCTTAAAAATTTCCCCGCCGAAAAAACCATTTACACCGGCAATCCCATTCGCTCTGAAGTTTTAACCGCTTTTCGTGAGGACGGCTTGAAGGAATTTAATTTTAGCGAAGATAAGCCGGTAGTTTTAATTTCGGGCGGCAGTCGCGGCGCGCGTGCAATTAACAACGCTATGATTGACATACTTTTGAACGCCAAAGGTAACGCCCAATTTTTGCACGTCACAGGCAAGGGCGAATTTGATTCTGTTACTCAAAAGTTGAAAGACGGCGGCTTTAACTTTGACAATCCAAATATAAAAATTGTACCGTATCTGTACAATATGCCGCAAGCAATGGCAATGGCAGACCTTGCAATTTTTCGCGCAGGAGCTACAGGACTTGCAGAATTGACGGCGCGGGGCGTTCCTGCAATTTTAATTCCGTTCCCGTACGCCGCCGAAAATCATCAAGAATTTAACGCTCAAGCATTGGTAAAAGTTGGCGCGGCGCGTATGATTTTAAACAAAGATTTAAATTCAGAAATTTTATCAAAACATTTGAACGAACTTTTGCAAAATCCTGACGAATTAAAAAAAATGGCGGCGGCAAGTTTAAGTTTGGGCAGACCGCAAGCCGCGGCAGATATTGCAGATTTAATTTTACAACTTGCAAATTGAGGAAAAAATTTTGGAAAGGTACTATTTGGCAGCTTTAAACGCCGTAAATTTAATTGGCACTAAGACTTTACAAAAGTTGATTGAAAAATTTGGCAGTGCAGAAAATATTTGGCGTGCAGAAATTTCACAACTTACAGAGGCAGGTTTCAATCAAAAAATTATCGACAATTTTATAGAATTTCGCAGTAAACACCCAGACGCCGTCGAAAAACTTGTTGAATTTTGCAATGTCAGAAAAATTAAAATCTGCACAACTTATGACGAAAATTACCCGCCACTTTTAAAGCAAACTTCAGCCGAGCCAATAATTTTTTACTATCGCGGCGAAATAATTCCGGATGCCGAAAGAATAGCGATAGTCGGAACTCGTGGGGCTACACCTTACGGCGAAAAAGTTTCAAAAAAGCTTAGCGCAGAATTGGCGGCGGCAGGATTTACGATTGTTAGCGGCGCGGCTAAAGGTATTGACACTTTCGCTCATCAAGCGGCTTTGAAAAACGGGCGTACCGTTGCAGTTTTGGGCTACGGAATAAATAAAATTCCACATGACAAGCAAAAACTTTTTGAAGAAATAGTTGCAGGCGGCGGAGTTGTTATGACGGAGTTTCCACCGAATTCTGATGGCAACACTGGAACTTTTCCGGCGCGGAACAGAATTATTGCGGGACTTTCACGCGGTGTTATTGTGGTTGAGGCGGGCGAAAAGTCGGGCGCGTTAATTACTGCCAATCGAGCGGCTGATTTTTCACGTGATGTTTTTGTTGTGCCGCACAGCGTTTTTTCTCCAAAAAGTGCGGGTTGTCATAATTTAATTCGTGAAGGCGCAATTTTAATTAAAGGCTCAGATGACGTTTTGGAAGAGTACCATTTAAAAAATAAAAAAATCGCTCCCGAAATTGAGAGCGAAGAAAAAATTTTAACTTCTCCAAAAATTGAACTTGAGGGCGCAGAAAAATTAATTTATGAGGCAATACCGCAAGATGAATCGATAACGCTTGACGAAATTTTAATTAATGTTGACGAAGTTTCGCCGGCGGAAATTTCTGAAATAATGTTACAGCTGGAATTGAAAAACTTAATTTTGGAAAATGACGGCAAATATTCCAGAAAATAAAAAGTAGGGCATAGGAAGAAAGAAAGTACATTTCAAAATAAAAAAAATTAAAATTTTAAATCTGAAAAAATTACCGGCAAATTTGAATTTAGTATTTCAAAAATTTTCAGCGCAATTTGTCTCATTTGAGGGTGTGCGCGTTTGGACATTCTAAGCTTTAAAAAGTGTCGCCATTCCCTTAAATTTGCCGTCATAAAAATTTCTGTCTTGAGAGAATTTGGCAAAATTGAACGCGCCTCTTCGGGGCGTGCGCCGGCTTTTCTCATTGCCAAATAATTTTTTTCAATAATTTCCATAGTTTCACGCCACAACAAATAATTTTCGTCATTTTCATTCCAATAGCACGGTTTAATAAATGTCAATTCGCCGCCGAATTTATCGCCGCTGTAATCGCAATATCTCGAACTCTCTTGCGAATTATGAACAACAATACCATTAGCAATATAATTATGGTAAGGTTCTTCCATTTCTAAATCATAGGTTTTCATTTCGCCAACGTAACAAATATCAACCACTCTATCTTTGAACGCGCCAATAGCAAAAGGGTGATGCCATAAATGGTGGCACTTACTACAAAGGATTTTTATATTTTCTTCAGAATTATTTTTAGGATTTTTATCCTTGTGGTGTATTTCCAAATTATCTTCCAAATTACAAATTTCGCAAAAATTTTTTTTGTTTGAAAATTTTCTATGTGCTTCAATATAAGCACCGGCGGCTGATAAATCTTCCCGATTATGCTTGTAAGAAGGATTATTTTCTCCCATCATTCTTTCTTTTATTGATTGTCGTTGTTCTTCATTAAACATTCCCTTTACACCGTGACCAAGACGGCGATTAGGCATAGTCGACCAAGACTTAACAATTCCAAATTTTTTAAACGCCTTATACAAAGTAGCTTCACAACAACCAATTTCTTGTGCAACTTGAGCGCGTGTTTTATTTAGCGTCAAGTAGTTGTGCCTTATCCAGTCTTCATTTTCCAAAAGTGGAATTCCATTAGAATAAATAAAATCATTTACAGATATATCTTTTAACGGTTTCCAGCCTTCATCGGTAAAAAATCTATGTTCCAGAGTACATTTTATAATTCTCCCACTTTCAGTAGTTAATTGAAAAACCTCTTTAATCCCGTTATAAAAAACACGCTTAATTTTATTTGGCTTTATGGTATGTGTTTGTTCGTCAAAACTTCTGATAATCAATGATTTTAAAGCAGCATGACATTTGGGATTTTGAGACCAATTATAAATATCTTCAATGGTACGTTTTTTGCCGGAAACTTTTTTATTTTTGGAATATGAAGGAATTACAGTATCGCCGCTTACGCAATAAGACGCCAAACGATGGCGTACAATTTCATGAGTTACGCCCCTGTCACAGATAATTTTGAAAGTAATGCTGACGTGTTCAATTACGGATTCATGCCCGCTTTTTATAATGTTTGCAATAAATTTTTCGGCTGAAGTATCAGAAATATTTGATTCAGATTTATAACAAACTCTGCCGGCGCGTTCAATGTGTTTCATAATTTCTGCCGCGTTTAAATCCTGCGCGAGTTCAACAGTCGGTTCAATGATCTTCAAAATAATTTCCCCTTACTTTTTTTTGTAAACTAAATTATCTTTGACAGTGAATTTATTATTTGCCAAAAATTTTTGGATTTTAGCATTTTTGCCCAAAATTTTCAACTCACGTAACATTGGCGCAAAAATATTCACCGGTATTCCCTCAACAAAAGGAATTTTGCCTTGACGAGTTCCTTGAATGACTGAAATAATTTTTAAGTTATCTTCATTTTCTTTGAGAAATCCCAAAGACTGTTCAGAAAGTTCCTGCAAGTCAAATTCAAAATCAGCTGAAATATTTTCTTCACTGTGAAAATAAATTTTGTTATCGCGTAAGTCCAAAAAACTTTCGGCGATAATTTTTTTTATTTCTTCGGCGTCATCTGAAATTTCGTAACCTTTCAAAAGTCTTGAAAAAATATCAAAAGAAATTCCATTGACAAAAGGTATTTCGTGAAGGTTGCCATTAGATTTTATGAAAATATTTTTAGTTTCGGCGGCGTGTTCAGTAAAATAATCTATAACGTCATCAAAATTATTTTTTTCGGCGTCAGGATTTTGGGGATTGAGAAAAATTTGAGTACCTATCAGTTGCAAAGAATTTTCTTCAATAATTTTTTGAAGAGTTTTGCCGTTAGGGATAATTTTCAGCCCCATTAAAAAATTTGTGTAAGTCGAAAAATTCACGCCGTCAACAAAGGGAATTTCTAAAGATTTGCCGGAATGATTGACTGTGATAAATTCAATATTTTCTTCATTCTTGCTAATGAAAGTTTTTGAATGAGTCGGCAAATTTTTTTTGTACAGATTCTGAATTTTATCTTTGACGCTTGAAAAATCTTCCAAGTCGTTATTTATGTAAACACGATCTCCCTTAATTTCCAACGAACTATCACTAATAATTTGTTTTGCCGGCTCGGCTTTCTTTATAATTTTCAACGCAATTAAAATATTTGTGAACGTGGTTAAATTCATTCCCTCAATAAAAGGAATTTCTATCATTTTCCCTTCATACTTGATAAAGATAAAATTAAATTCAAATTCGTGTTTAGTAAAGAAAAATTTCATTGGCGGCTGTACTTTTCTGCTAAATTCTCGAACTTTATTAATATTGGGATTGGGAGAAAAAATTTCCATAAAATCGTTAGTAACCTTCTTTTTCTCAAAAATTAAATCTGTCTTAAAGTCAACAAGTTCAATAAAATCAGGATTAATCCTTAAATCGTAAAAGAGAGCCTTTAAATTTTTGTGTCCGTTGCCGTCAGAAACAAGAACAACTTTTTTGTTTTGGTCTGTAACAAGTTTAATGGCGGCTAAAAAATCCCTGTCACTGGAAATTATAATTATCACGTCAACTTCAGGGCTCTCAAAAATAGTTTTGGCAATTTCAACACAAAGCCACGTATCAGCAGAATTTTTGCCGTAAAAACAATTTTTTATATTGTAAAGATCGCCGGCCTCAAGATATTTTGCTGAAAGAGTTGTTTCATTGCCGATAATATCGACGCCCGTAATAAAATATTCAAAACTAAATTTTTCAATCGCTTTAAAACCAATTTCCGGTTTCACGTTGTCGGCGTCAATGAAAATGTGTGCATTCAATAAATTTTCCTCAAACATTTTTATTTTTATTATACTACCTTTAAATATTTTGTTAAAGTTAAAATTTTTTATTTAAGATGTTCAAAAATTGCCATTACAAAATAAGTAAAGCCGGCGGCGATCAGCGGTCCAACAGCAATTCCCTTGAAAAAGAAAACGCCCGCCATTGTTCCGACAATCAGCGCAGGGATAACATTTGGGTTTTCTTGCATTAATGGAACTCCTAAGCCACCGGAAATAGCCGCCAAAAGTCCGGCGATAACTGCCACAATTCCTATCGGTGTTTTGAAAGAATCAATCATATTGGAAATTGTAACAGTGCCGTTTGCTATCGGTACCAAAATTGCCGCCGTCAAAATTATTATCCCAAAATTTAAGCCGTGACTTCCAAAATAATTTAGCATTTCGCCGGTACCAAAAAATTTTATCGCCAAAACAATTACCGCCGCATAAACTACCGTCATATTGTGTCCAATGATACTTAAAATTAAAACCGCGCCCAATGTCAAATATTCACTCATAGATTTCTCATTCTCCGTAACAAACATTTTTCATTTATTTTATCACAAAAATTTAACTTACATTCAAGGAAAAAATAAAATTCCTATTCCAAATTTTGCTAACCCCTGTAGGGGCTTTTATTATTAAATGAGAAACTTTATAATTTACAGTGGTGATAAAAATGAAACGGGCGATAATATTTTTTTTGACGGCAATAATTTTTTTTACATTCAATCAAGCTACTGCTAAAGTTGAAATTAATTATGGTGCGTCAAAAATTTACACTTCCGCCGATATGAACGCGGCGATTAAAATTATCAAAAAACAATTTGGAAAATGGAAAGGTTGCAAGCTTGAAAATATTCGCTACGCGGGCGATAACTGCAACAGTGCTGAAAATTTAAATTGGTTAAACGATTTGCGCCCAAAAGAAAATTTTGCACAGTGCATAGAATTTTTCAGCGATTTTTACGTTTCAAAGAAAAATAATACCGTATTTAATCCAGATTCTGAATACAAAAATTATCAATGGTGGCTTGTACGTAAACAGGGCGGCGATTGGCAACTTGTAACTTTTGGATATTGAGAGGAGAATTTTTTTGCAGATTAGTGAACGAATTGAAAAATATTGGGATACGCGCAGTGAAGATTTTAGCCGCGTTCGTCGAATTGAAATTGAAGGCGCAGATTTTGCCGCGTGGAATGAAATTATCAAAAAAAATTTGCCCGCCGGAAAAAATCTAAAAATTCTTGACGTAGGAACGGGCGCGGGATTTTTCGCAGTTTTACTTTCAAAAATTGGTCATGACGTTACAGGCGTTGACACTTCTTCAAAAATGTTAAGCGAGGCAAGAAAAAATATTGCCGCCTTCGATTGTCGCGCAGATTTTTTCAAGATGAACGCGCAGGAATTAAATTTTGACGCAGAAACTTTTGACGTTGTGATAAGCCGAAATTTGACGTGGACACTTCCTGACGCAATGGAGGCTTACAAAGAATGGTACAGAGTTTTGAAACGCGGCGGCGTGCTGATGAATTTCGATTCAGATTATGGAAATAAAAATTTTCTGAACAATGAAACTTGCGCGAAGGGCGAAGTTGAAAATAAAATGTTAATTGAATGCAACGAAATAAAAAATTCCCTGCGAATTAGTACGCACAATCGCCCGCGTTGGGATATTGAACTTTTGGAAAATTTGGGCTTGAAAGTAAAATTTGATTCAGATATTGCGCCGCTCGTTCACAATGATAAAAATATGTTTTACGATTCAATCCCGCTTTTTGGAATTTACGCCGCTAAATAAGGATTAAGGATTAGGGATTAAGGACTAGGGATTAAAGATTAAGGATTAATGACTAGGGATTAGGGAATTTTCTCAACTGTTGATAAAAGTTCGTCGTTTTGCTAAAATTAACCACTAAAAATTTTCGGAGGAATTTTATGCAATTCATAGATAAGAGTAAAATTTTTGTGCGTGCGGGCGACGGCGGCAACGGTAAATCTTCATTTCGTCACGAAAAATTTGTACCGAAAGGCGGCCCCGACGGCGGCGATGGCGGCAAGGGCGGCGACGTAATTTTGGAAGTTGATGCAAATATTAATACGCTTTTAAATTTTCGATACAACAAAAAATACGTTGCAGATAACGGCGGCAACGGCGATATAAAAAAACAATTCGGTCGCGGCGCGGAAGATTGTATTATAAAAGTTCCTGTCGGTACTGTTGCAAAGGACGCGGCAACCGGCGAAATTTTGGCAGATTTGGTAAAAATTGGACAACGTGCGATCGTTGCCAAAGGTGGACGCGGCGGACGTGGTAATGCTAAGTTTAAATCGTCTTCGCGCAGAGCTCCTACCTTTGCGGAATTTGGAGAACCCGGCGAAAATCGAGAATTGATTTTAGAATTAAAACTTTTAGCAGATGTTGGCTTAGTTGGTTATCCTAGTGTCGGAAAATCCAGTTTAATTTCTTCGGTAAGTGAGGCGCGTCCTGAAATTGCGGATTATCATTTTACAACGCTTATACCTGTTTTGGGCGTTGTTCGCCTTGACTACGAAAAAAATTTTGTAATGGCTGATATTCCCGGTTTAATTGAAGGCGCGGCTGACGGCGTAGGATTGGGACACGATTTTTTAAGACACGTTGAGCGCACGAAATTAATTTTACACATTGTTGACGCGGCAGCGATTGAGGGCAGAAATCCTGTTGAAGATTTTCACAAAATTAATATTGAGTTAAAAAAGTACAGCGAAAAAATTGCAGCGCGTACTCAAATTTTAGTTGCAAATAAAATTGATTTACCGCAGGCTCAAGAAAATTTACCCGCCCTTGAAAAACTTGCACAGGATTCAAATATAAAATTTTTTGCAATTTCTGCTGTAACTCATGAAGGTGTTGACGCGCTGATTAAATATGTTGGGCAGTGGCTAGACGAACACGGCGAAGAATTTCTACCGGTTGTCGAAAGTAACGACGTTAAAATTTTTGACGTTGAAAAACCTGAAGACGAAATTATTATTGAAAGAAATGACGCGGCAGAATTTATCGTACGCAATAAAAATCTTGAAAAAATCGTTGCCATGACAAATTTTGATAATTCTGAGGGATTGCGGCGTTTCCAATTTATCTGGAAAATGAAAAACCTTGACGCCGAATTAAAAAAACGCGGTATCAAGGAAGGTATGACTGTTCATATTGGAAATATGCAATTTGAATGGCACGAATGATTATTTTATATTTTTGTAAGTTCTGTAATGATAAACATTTTGAATAACAGATAATCTTACGTCATATTTTCTGGCGAATGAATGTAGACCTTTTACTTTATCACTAGGAATGCAATTTTCACGAATATCACGAACTTGCTCTTCAGTGAGTTTTGCTCTATGGCTATCTGCTCCAGATTTTTGAAGTCCCAATCTTACAGCGTGTTCTTGATTTTGTTTTCTTGTGGACCATTCAAGATTTTCAACGCTACAATCCCATTTGTTGCCGTTTTTGTGGTTTACTTCCGGCAGATTTAACGGATTTGGGATAAAAGCTTTGGCTACAAGGATATGAATACGATGAGTTTTTCTTTTGCCATTTTTAGACAAAACAATGTGCACATATCCGCCTCTATCAAAACAAAGTTTCATGATACGCACTTTATCAAGTTGAAAACTTTTGATTCTTCCTTTAGTGCTGACTTGATAGAATCCTTCGTAACCTTTAATATCTTTCCAAACTTCGTCGGGTAAATCGTACTGTACCGTTGAAAGTGTAAGCATACCTCTTAAGAATTTTACTTCTTCATAAAGTTGTTCAAAAATTTCCAAGATAGCTTTAGCTTTTTCTTCCGGATTCGGAGTTAATTTACTCAATTCCGTCATCAGAAATTTCTTTTCGCTTACAGTCATAAAAATCACTTTCCTTTCCTTGACAAAAAACATTAAACCTCCTAAAATAATTATGCTTTTATTGGCGGTTTTTCTGTTTTTGTTTGTTGTTTTTTACAAGATAAATTTACTACAAAAACGAAAGGGCGTCAATAATTTTTTTATTTTTGAGGGAAATTTTAAGCCAAAAAAATTTTTTCTTGACATAATCAAAAAACAATGTTAAACTACGCAAGCTGAAATGATTCAGTAATTACCACGCGGGGTGGTGTAATTGGTAACATACTGGGCTCATAACCCAGAGATTTTGTGCGTTCGAGTCGCGCCCCCGCACCCAATGCTGATGTAGCTCAGTCGGTACGAGCGACGCCTTGGTAAGGCGTAGGGCACCAGTTCAATCCTGGTCATCAGCTCCATAACATGGCGGCATAGCTCAGTTGGCTAGAGCACTTGGTTCATACCCAGGGTTTGTCAAAAGTTCAAGTCTTTTTGCCGCCACCAATTTTGCAAACTAATTCCCCCCTAGGTTAGGGGTTTTATTTTTAAGGAGGCAAGAAAATGCGCACTAACATTACGCTTTCCTGTACAGAATGCAAAAACCGCAATTACAGGACAAACAAAAACAAGAAGAACACGCCGGACAGAATCGAAATTAAAAAGTATTGCAAATTCTGCAAGAAACATACTCTGCACAAAGAAACGAAATAATTGCAAGTTGGCGGAGGTGTAAGATTTGTCTGAACAAAGCGGCGAAAAAAAAGGCGCAATGCAATTTCTTAGGGAAGTCCGCACCGAATTAAACAAGGTATCGTGGCCAACAAAAAAAGAATTGGCGTCTTATACAGGCGTTGTCGGAATAGCAGTAGTGATAGTTTGCGCGTTAATATGGGTGTGCGATACGGCATTTTCAAAACTGTTTCGCATCATTCTTGGCTGAAAGGAGTCCTTAAATGGAACACAAGCCTAACGATTCAGATTCAAAGGATATTTCCAAACGTGCGTGGTACGTCATTCATACTTTTTCCGGCTATGAAAACAAAGTAAAAGCCAATTTGGATAAAAAAGTTATAGCGCAGGATTTGGGCGACGTAATTTTTGATGTGGTAGTTCCAATGCGCGAAGAATCCGAATTCAAGGACGGCAAGCGGCGCGTTGTCAAGAAAAAATTAATTCCAGGCTACGTTATGGTAAATATGATTGTTAATAATTATTCGTGGTTCGTAGTTCGGAATACTAACGGCGTTACCGGATTTGTAGGCTCCGAAAAAGAGCCAATTCCTTTGACACTCGAAGAAGCCGAAAGAATTTTGATTGAACTTGCAGAGGCACGCCCTGAAGATAATCCTATTGGTTTTGAAGTAAACGACCGCGTAAGAATAATTTCCGGCTTGTTTGAAAATCGCGTAGCTATCGTCAAAGAAATTGACATTGACAGACGGCGCGTTAAAGTTTTGGTAGAAAACGCGCCCGTTGATTTAGATGTTAGCGATGTTGAAAAAATGGAATAATCAACGAAAGGGGGTGTAATTGTGGCAAAGAAAGTTACAAAGGTTGTAAAATTGCAAGTTCCGGCAGGTAAGGCAACACCTGCGCCGCCGGTAGGTCCTGCACTCGGTCAAGCCGGCGTAAATATTATGGCATTCGTTAAAGAATTTAATGATCGCACAGCGCAACAAGTCGGCTTAGTTATCCCCGTTGTAATTTCGGTTTATGAGGATAGATCTTTTTCATTCATTACCAAAACTCCACCGGCGGCAGTATTGCTGAAAAAGGCGGCTGGTATTGAAAAAGCATCGGGCGAACCTAACAAAAACAAAGTTGCAAAAATTCCACGCGCTAAGGCTGTTGAAATTGCTGAACTCAAAATGAAAGATTTGAACGCGGCGTCAGTTGAGGCGGCAACTCGTATGATTGAAGGAACTGCAAGAAGTATGGGAATTGAGATTGTTGCTTAATTTCTGTAGATTGTGGGAGATTAATTCGTTTGTACCACGATTGGAGGAGTTTTTTTAATGGCAAAGAAAGGCAAAAAATATCGTGCGGCGGCTGAACTTTTGGAAGCCGGTAAATTGTACGATGTCGAAACAGCTGTAGATTTAGCGAAAAAAACCGCTACTGCCAAATTCGATGAAACTATTGAAATGCACGTTCGCTTGGGCGTTGATCCTAAGTATAACGATCAACAAGTACGCGGCGCAGTCGTTCTTCCTAACGGCACAGGTAAATCTAAGCGCGTTTTAGTTTTCACGAAGGGCGATAAGGTTAAAGAGGCTGAAGACGCCGGCGCAGATTTTGTAGGTTCAGATGAACTTATTGAAAAAATCAAAGGCGGCTGGTTTGATTTTGATGTTGCAGTAGCTACGCCGGATATGATGGGCGTTGTTGGGCGTCTCGGTAAACTTTTGGGACCGCGCGGCTTAATGCCTAACCCAAAACTCGGTACCGTTACGATGGATATTGCAAAGGCTATTTCTGAACAAAAAGCCGGTAAAGTTGAATATCGTACTGATAAAGCCGGTAACATTCATTGTCCAATAGGCAAGGCGTCTTTTGAAAATCAGAAACTCGCCGAAAATTATCAAACTTTGCTTGATACTTTAATTCGCGTAAGACCGGCGGCGGCTAAGGGACAATATATTAAATCTGTTACGCTTAGTTCCACAATGGGTCCCGGCGTTCCCGTTGTTTTACCGTGATTTAAGGATTAAGGATTAAGGGCTAAGGATTAGGGATTTTTTCTTTAATCAAAAATAAGACCACAGACAGCAGGTTTGGCTTGCCAATTAAAGTTCCTGCCGAGGTCGGAGTTTACCATTAAAAAAACGTCTCCGATTGTCTTTGGTCGGGGATTTTTTAATTCCCGTTAAATTTTTTCGGGAGGTGAATTTAAAGTGGGTGTAACACCTAAGAAACAGGCTGTAGTTGCTGAAATTAAAAATTGGCTTGAAAGTGCAAAAAGCGTTGTCATTACCAGTTACAAAGGTTTGAACGTTGCCACAGATACTCAAATGCGCCGTGAACTGCGCGAGGCAGGCGTAAGTTACAAAGTTGTAAAAAATACAATGTTGAGACTTGCCGCAAAAGATTTGGGAATTGAAGGGCTTGATTCTCATCTTGAAGGTACGACGGCTATTGCTTTTTCAACAACTGATGCGGTTGCTCCGGCAAAAATTCTCGTAGATTTTATGAAGAAAAACAAGCTGGAAGATCCGGGTATTTTGACAATTAAAGCGGGTATTCTTGATAAAAAAGTTCTTAGCGATAAGGAAGTTAAAGCATTGGCAGCATTGCCGAGCAAGGAAGAACTTATTGCAAAACTTTTGGGCAGCATGAACGCTCCGCTTTCCAATACGGTTGGACTTCTTTCCGCTATTATTCGCAACGCTATTGGCGTTATCGACGCTCTGCGTGAGAAAAAAGAAAAAGAAGCAGCTTAATTAGGGAATAGGGACTAAAGGCTAAAGACTAGTGATTAGTTCCTGTAAAATTTGAAAATAGTTAAAATTTGGAGGAAAAATAAAATGGCTATGACTAAAGAAGAAATTATTGAAGCTATTGGCTCAATGACAGTTTTGGAACTTTCTGAACTCGTAAAAGCAATGGAAGAAAAATTTGGCGTAAGCGCAGCCGCTCCCGTAGCAGTTGCCGCAGCAGCTCCTGCAGCCGCCGCGGAACCTGAAGAAGAAAAAACCGAATTTGACGTTGTACTTGCTGAAGTCGGCGCAGAAAAAATCAAAGTTATTAAAGCTGTCCGCGAAGCAACCGGTCTTGGACTTAAGGAAGCTAAAGCTCTTGTTGATGGCGCACCTGCTCCTGTCAAAGAAAAAATTTCTAAGGCTGATGCTGAAGCTCTCAAAGCTAAACTCGAAGAAGTTGGCGCAAAAGTCGAAATTAAGTAATTCACTCTTACTTTTTAAATCAAAAAAAACCGCTGGAAAAAAACCGGCGGCTTTTTTAGTTTGAAGTCAACTACCCCACGCCTTGCGCGGTTGCGTTAGCAAGCGTGCTCTCTTAGGCGGGGGCTTGCAGTTAGATTAAAAATCCACCGCGTACGGTTGGTTGACTGCAACCCTGTAGCATTCGCACAAAAACACTACAGCATCGATTATCCTAAGATAAAAGCGGGTGCCTTGCGCGGCTGCGTAGCTGGCGTGCTCTTTAGCAGCTTGTGCCATAACCGTTTCCCCAATACTTTAATTATACAAAAAAATTATAAAAAAGCAAGAAAGGATTATGCGCCTTTCCTCTCCACGTCTAAAGACGGGGGTTTCTCGGAGCATTTTGAAGTGAATTTTAAATATCCTCAAAACAGCGGAAAATTTCAACGTAGCAAGGCTTTTATATTTGGCAAGGGAAAATTATTGATTCAATCGATAAAGCCCTAAATTTTGCTTAAAATCGGCTGATTTAAAATCAAAAAACCGCTGGAAAAAAACCGGCGGCTTTTCAGTTTTAAAAAATTTTTAAGCAACACAATTCATTGAAAGTTCAATGAGTTTGTTAGCAATTTTGGCTTTTTGTAAAACTTCATCGGTAATTTCTTCGCCCGCCTCAATAATTATACTGCCATTATCGGCAATGATTGTTTTTACGGCTTTTCTTCCAATGAGAGTCATTTTGCTGGAAGATTTTTTTTGCGCGGGTTGCGGCGCGGCAGTTGTTTTTTGTTGATTTTCCATTGCGCGTTTAAGTGCCGCCTTTAAAGCCTCTGCTTGATTAGTGCCGCTCATTTGTTTAGGTTCCGGCGCAGGTTCAGATTTTACCGGTTCCGGTTCAAAGTCATTTAAATCCGGCATTTCAAAATCTTCTTCGTCTTCATCCGGCTCGTCAATATTTTCTTCGACAGTTTGAACTTCTTCAACGGTTTTTTCTTCGATGGGTTTAATTTCTTCGACAGGTTTAATTTCTTCGACGGGTTTTTCTTCGACGGGTTTTTCTTCGACGGGCTTAATTTCTTCGACGGGCTTAATTTTTTCGACGGGTTTAATTTCTTCGACGGGTTTAATTTCTTTGACAGGCGGTTTAACTACCGGTAAAGTTTTTTTTACCCCGTCCAAATCAATAACTGTAACCTGTTTACCGAAAATGGAAATATTATCTGCGGAAATTTCGCTAATGGATCCGTCCGCCGCTTTAATTTCACATTTTTCAATTCTGCCGTTTTCGCCGACAAATATTTCTGAAACTCTGCCTTGAATCGTACCAGTTTTAGTAATTGCCTTTGTGCCGAGAATTTTAATATTTTCGTCAAGCATTGCCTCATAATCGCCAACTTGACTAAGTTTTAAAATTTTTTCGCTGTGAATAATTGTGACGGCGTCATCACCAATGGCGATAATCGAGGCGTAGGGAATTAATTTAACGCCGCGATACCATTCTTCATCTTCGATAGTAATTGCCGCAATCATACCGTTTTTGGCGTCAATTACCAAAGTTTTGCTCATTCCGAGTTCACGCCCTTCAGTTATACTGATTATTGGCAAGCCCAGAATATCTGCACTTTTTTTCATCTTTTAACCTCCAAAAATCTATTTACCGCCGTAACAACTGCCGCCGCTACGAAAATTAATATAAATAGTTTCAAAAAATAATCAATATTTGCCGCAGTTGAAATTGCAACCGCCACCGCGTCAACCAAAAAAGAAAGTACCGCGCAAATTATCAGCGAAAAATAAGAAATTTCTTTGCCGAAATATCTTGCCGTTTCGTGAACTAAAATTATCGTTACAATCATAACCGGCGGAACTATCATTAAAAATATCAAGTAAAAAACCTCTCAAAGTTAATATTTGCCGCGTCAACCAAAGAAAATACCGCGCAAATTATCAGTGAAAAATAAGAAATTTCTTTGCCGAAATATCAAAATTTGAAACTTTTTTTGCATTTATGAATTTTAAAACTTCGACGCAATGAAAAAAAATCCTGCCAAAGATTGAAAAACGATATTGAACGTGATATAATTCGCCAGTTTGAAAGAAGGTGAATAAAAAATGTCTAAGCTGAAAAAAATCGGCTTTATTGGCACAGGAATAATGGGCGCGGCAATGGCGGGGCATTTGATGGACGCGGGATTTGAAGTAAGCATCTACAATCGCACAAAATCTAAGGCGCAAAATCTGATTGAACGTGGGGCGCGTTGGTGTGAAACTGCCGGCGAATGTGCTAAAAATCAAGACGTTGTTATAACGATTGTAGGTTATCCAAAAGACGTAGAGCAAATTTATTTGGCTGAAGGCGGGATTATTGATTCTGCGAAAGACGGCGCGTTTTTAGTCGATATGACGACTTCTTCTCCGCTTGTTGCCGAAAAGATTTACAACGCGGCTAAGTTGAAAAATTTGCACGCAGTTGACGCGCCTGTAACCGGCGGCGATATTGGCGCAAAAAACGCCACACTTACAATTTTGGTCGGCGGCGATAAAGAATCTTTTGACGCTCTTAAACCTGTTTTTGAAGTTTTGGGCAAAAATATTGTCTACGAAGGCGGCGCGGGCGCAGGACAAAAAACTAAGGCTTGTAACCAAATTGCCATTGCGGGCGCACTTGCCGGAGTTTGTGAGGCGTTTGCTTACGCTAAAGTTTCCGGACTTGATATTGAAAAAGTTTACGCGGCAATTTCAACCGGCGCGGCTGGAAGTTTCCAAATGACAGGCGTTGCGCGTCAAGGATTGGACGGCAATTTTAAACCCGGTTTTATGTTGAAACATTTAGCAAAAGATTTAGCTATTGGCAATGAAACTGCTACAAGTTACGGGCAAGCTTTACCAATTTTGGGAATGGTCTTGCACGAATTACGCCAAATGGAAAAAGACGGCAAAGGCGCGGAAGGTACTCAAGCATTGCTGAAATATTACGGCGTTGTTGACGAGGATGCTTAATTTTGAAATTTTTTTTGGCGGAAAAAATTTTAACAGGCAAATTATTGACGTAGATTTAAATTAATTTTGGAGGTTGTAAACTTTGTTTGATGAATTTAAAAAATTTATAATGCGCGGCAACGTTGTTGATATGGCAACTGGTGTTATTATTGGCGCGGCGTTTGGTAAAATCGTTTCTTCATTTACTTCAGATATTTTAATGCCACCTTTGGGACTTATGCTCGGCAAAATTGACTTTTCAAATTTATACATAAATCTTTCGGGCGTGGAATATGAATCTTTCGCCGCCGCTAAAGAGGCTGGCGCGCCTGTTATTGCTTACGGTGTTTTCTTGAATACTTGCCTAGACTTTTTAATTATGGCAACGGCGATTTTCATTTTGATTAAATGGGTAAATAAAATTATGCCGCCGCCAAAACCGGCTCCAACTAAAGAGCCGCGCAAATGTCCATATTGCAGGGAAGTTGTTGCTGACGACGCCACAAAATGCCCGCACTGCGCCTCGGATATTGTTGGCAAGTAGATTTTAAATTTCGCAAAAAAAATTAACCGCCTGTTACGGGCGGCTTTTTTATTTTATAAATTCTTCCAATGTTTGATAAAGCTTTTAAGAATCAATCCGTTTTGACAAGTAGTTTTTAATTTGCACAAAAAAATTAACCGCCTGTTACGGGCGGCTTTTTTATTTTATAAATTCTTCCAATGTTTGGTAAAGTTTTTAAGAAACAATCAGCTTTGACAAGTAGTTTTTAATTTGCACAAAAAAAATTTAACCGCCTGTTACGGGCGGTTTTTTTATTTTATAAATTCTTCAAGCGTTTGATACAATTTTTCGGGATCAACCGGCTTGCTTAAGTGCGCATTCATACCGGCTTGCAAAGATCGCTGAACGTCTTCATCAAAGGCGTTAGCTGTAATTGCGATAATTGGAACAGTTTTAGCGTCGGGTCTGTCCAGCGCACGAATTTTTTCAGTTGCCTGCAAGCCGTCCATTACCGGCATTCGGATATCCATTAAAACTGCGTCATAATAATTAACCGGCGATTTTTCAAAAAGTTCAAGTGTAAGCTTGCCGTTTTCGCCGTGATCTACCTGCATATCTTTCATATTCAAAATTTCTTTCATAATTTCGGCGTTAATAAACATATCTTCAGCCAAAAGAATATGACGCCCTGTTAAATCTGCAGGTTCATTTTCTTCAGCAAGTGCAAGGCGTTTTTGCTCAATAGCCTGGCTAAATTCGCTAAGAATACTTGACGCAAAAAGCGGCTTAGGCATAAATTTATCTACGCCCGCCTCAATCGCCTCTTCTATAATATCGTCCCAATGGTGCGCCGTCAAAATTATTATTGTCGATTCATTGCCGGCAACTTCTCGAATTTGCCGCGTTACTGCAATTCCGTCATATTCCGGCATTTTTAAATCAATCAGTAAAATATCATACGCCTCGCGGCGCGCAGATTTCAATTTTATCATTTCAAGAGCCGCCGTGCCGCTAAGTGCAGTATCAGCCGCAATTCCTACTTCCTGCAAAACAAGTTGGGCGTGTTCGCAAGCAATTTTATCATCATCAATAATCAAAACTTTTAAATCGCCGGGATTAATTGAAATTTCCTCATGAACTTCAGAAATTTTTTCGGAATTGCGCAAAGTGATATTAACCGTAAATTCGGAGCCGACGTTTTTTTGAGATTTAACAGAAATTTTGCCGTTCATCATGTCAATAATATTTTTAGTGATGGGCATACCTAAGCCGGTGCCGCCGTAAGCACTAGCCGCGCTTGAATCTTCTTGGCTGAAAACTTCAAAAATATGTGGCAAATATTTTTCGTCCATACCAATTCCGGTATCTTTTATGACAAAACGCAAGGTAGATTTATTTGTAAACTGTGCGATTTTTTCAACGGTAAAATCAATTCTGCCGCCGTGCGGAGTAAATTTAATGGCGTTGCTCAAAATATTTATCAAAACTTGTTTCAATTTCATTGAGTCGCCAATATAAAAATCGTCAACCTTGCCAAGAATTTTACAATCAAAATTCAAGCCCTTTTCAGCACATTGACTGCTTACCATTGAGTTAATCTGTTCCATCATTGCGCCAAAAGAAAATTCTTCATTTTTAAGAATCATTCTGCCGCTTTCAATTCGGCTCATATCCAAAATATCATTTATCAAGTTGAGTAAATGTTTTGCGCTATCGCCAATTTTTCGCAAATGTGAACGAGTGCGCGCAGATAAATTCGGCTCCTTCAATGCAATGCTGTCAAGTCCAATAATTGCATTCATAGGCGTCCTAATTTCGTGGCTCATTGAAGAAAGAAACGCGGTTTTTGCAATGCTTGCTTGATTGGCAGTATCCAGCGCGGATTTAAGTTGCGTATTCAGCATAATTTGTTCACGCTGAATTTTTGTAGTGTCAGATTTTAGCAAAACATAAAATTTCGCCTCTTTATCGACGGCGTAAAAAACAAAACGCTTGTAAAAAATTTCGCCGTCAATCCGGCAAGAAATGTTTACTTCATAGGATTCTTTTTGAGAAAGTTGTTCTTCGATAGTTTCAAGGCTCAGTGCGTCAATTTTTTTCTGGATAAATTCCTCACTGCCGGTAAGGACGGGCTTAACTTGATTTTCGATATATTCGGCGTAATTGCCGGCGTGTTCTTTTGGAAAAATACTGCCGCGTGTAATTCGCTTAGAATCGCCAATAACAACGCCGTATTTGCCGTCAGAAAGAAAAGTTATCATATCGTACTGTTCAACCAAAACTTTTTGCAAAACGGCGTTATTAACCATTTCTCGGTTATAATCGCGTTCAGTTGCGAACGCCATAATATCGCCGCTTTTAGGATTTTGGCTTAAAGTTGCGCTGTACTCAATGAAACATTTTCTGCCGCTGGGACGCCTGCTAAATAAAATTTCTGTAACTGAATTTTCGCCGCGATAAAACATTTCCAAAAGATTTTGCGGGCTGAAATTTTTAAGAAATTTTTTTCTGTCACGTTCAAGCGGAAAATTTTTACTGCGCTTTACTACATCTTCAGAAACACTTTTGCCGCGAAAATCTTCTGCATATTCGCCGCGCCCGTGAAAATCTTCGATAACATTTTGAGTAAGATTTAAGCGCAAAGTTACAAGATTATCATTTGAAAGGCTTTCCAATTCTGCGCGCATAGATTCATAAAGACTTTGAGCGCGCTGTTCGTTTTCTTTTATCGTGGTTATGTCAAAATAATTGCAAAAAGCGTACCAAACGCCATCTTCCTGAACAAAAGAATAATGGATATTAACCCAAATCCAGTTGCCTTTCATTGTGCGCTTGCGAATATTTAAGCTGTTAGTTCCGGATTTTGTAATATGGTGGCGAAAAAGATAACCGACTTCGGAGCGATCGTCACGATGAATACTTTCCATTGTTCCGCCGCTTTCCAATTTGATAAAATCTTCTTCTGTGCCTTCCATCATTTCTGTAAATTCTTTTGAACACCAAATTGGAAAATATCTGCCATCATCTTCGACGCGCATTAATACAGCATTTGTATCCAGAGATTTAATAAGTTTTTCGTAAAAATCGCTTTTAAAATCTAACATAAAATTTCCCCGTTCGTAGAGGTTAGGGGTAGTTTTGATTAATCCTTACCCCCCCCCACCTGGTGTTAAAGCTTATACTAACGCCAAAAGTTTGTTGCGCAATTCCATAATTGGTTGATACATTGTAACGTAATCTTCAGATTTTCCGGCGCGGAGCAATTCAGTCATTTCTGCAAGGGGATTATAAATTGGTGTAAGTGCCAAATTTCCCAAAACGCCTTTTAAAGCGTGCGCTGCCTCAAATGCCTCATCAAGTTTGCCGTTTTCCAACGCCGCGCCGAGTTTTTCAAATTGGTCGCTTTTAAGTCCCATTCCTATCATTCTGAAATAAAATTTTTCGTTATTCATACAGCGGGTTAAACCTTCCTTTGTATTTACTCCAAATTCATTCAGTGTTTCAATCGTCAGCATAGACAAAACTCCTTTCAATTCTTAGAAACAAGGGTTGACCGTCCCCATAGCTACAGCTGGGGGATTCTTGAGACTGTATACTCAAAGGGCTTGCCCCCTACCCGGTAAGCTTGCGCCTTCAGGCTACTTTTTTTCTTTTTGACATGTAATATCCTTTTTGCAAAGTACTTCTTTAGCCCCCGTGACTGTCGAGCTATAAGACACAAATCGTTGATATTTTTTCACGTTTTTTATAGCGGAAAGCTAACCGTTTGTGTCTGTTGCTTTATAGCAAAAATTTGAGACTATGTCAAATATTGCGGCTTGTATGCTTTTACGCCACTAAGCCTTAATCCCTATTCCCTAATCCCTAAAATATGTTATAATTTGCCAAAAATAAAAAAACGCTTAGAATAACTTGAGATATTTTAGCAGTAAATTGAAAGAATGTAAAGAAAGGAAGTGAGGGCGCGGCTAAACAGCGAGTTTTAAAACCGCGCTGGAACATGAAAAAAATATTAATCGTTGACGATATGGACGTAATACGGGAAATGGCTGCATTTATGTTAGAGGATCAATATCAAACTTTTTGCGCGTCTTCAGCCAAAGAGGCGATTGAAATTTATCGAAAAGAAAAACCGGATTTAGTTTTATCAGATTTTAGAATGCCGGAAATGAATGGCTATGAATTACAGCGTACCCTGCAGGAAGAATATCGCAAAATTATTCCCTTTATGTTTATGACGGCAGATCCTACTGAAGAAACTGAAAGTAAGGGATTCGATAACGGCGCAATGGATTTTATCAGAAAGCCCTTAAATCCGGACGTCCTACTTCGTCGCGTTTCAAATATTATGCAGAATGTTGAACAAATTCAAGACTTGAAAAAAGATGCCGAAATTGATAAATTAACCGGCTTATTAAATAAAGCGTCTTCTGAAAAAGATTTAAGGCAACTTTGCCAAACAGCTACAGGCGCACTTTTGATGATTGATTTGGACAGCTTTAAACTTGTCAACGATATTCACGGACACGCAATGGGCGATAAAGTTTTGGTAAATTTTGCTGATATTTTACGTACGGCGGTACGGTCTTCAGATTTAATTGGAAGAATGGGCGGCGATGAATTTATTGCATTTTGTCAAGGGATTCATGAAGAAAGTTACATTGCCCAAAAGGCGAAATTTATAAATGAGCGCGTTACTGAAATGGCGAAAAAACTTATGGGCGAAAATATGAATATTCCGCTCGGCGCGTCAATCGGCGCGGTTTTTGTTCCAATGCACGGTAAAGATTTTGCTGAACTTTACAAAAAAGCTGACAAGGCACTTTATATCGTCAAACAAAACGGCAAGCACGGCTACAGCGTTTACAGCGAAGGCGAAAAAGAATCAGAAACTGTCGAAGTTGCCAACCTCGCGCAGATTGAAATGATTCTTAGCGAAAGGAATCCGGAAGACGGCGCGTTTATTTTGCCTTTTGAAAATTTCCGCACTATTTACAGATTTTTGAAACGTACACGCGGCTTTTACAGCAAAAGTACTTGTCTTGTAGTTTTCACTTTGAAAAAAAATAAGGAAAGTGAAACAATTACTTCTTCGCAGGCAAATGAAAAACTGCTTGAAACTTTACAAAAAACTTTTAGGCAAGGCGATATTCTTACCAAAAACGGCAACAATCAAATTCTTGCACTCTTGACGAATACCAATGCACAACGTGATATTGACAGTGCGATAGGGCGCGTAATAAAAAAATGGGAGGCTTGTGACACCGGAGCTTATTTTTGGTTTGATCACGAATGGACGGTTATTAATCGCTAATTTTGTAGCAAATTTTTTCAAATCGAAAGGATTTTTTTAGTACAATGTTGAATAAAGTTGCAGATTATTTTAGAGGAGGAAATTATTTTGGCAGATTTTAACGACAACGATAAGGCATATGAACGCCTTAGAAAATCTATTGATGAAATTGTACACATTACAAATTCTGTTTACGACGCGGTTGCCGCCGTTTCAAAGAGCGCGGGAACTCTCGCTACTGTTGGACAGGAGGCTATTAAACAGGCTAAATTCTTGCAAGAAAAAAATGATGATACTGTAAAAGTTATCGACTTCATTACAAACATTGCAGGGCAAACAAATTTACTCGGCTTAAACGCGGCTATTGAGGCGGCGCGTGCAGGCGAACAAGGGCGCGGTTTTGCTGTTGTTGCTGAAGAAGTTCGTAAACTTGCTGAACAATCCCGCGAGGCTACTGAAAAAATTCAACAAACTTTGAATCAGATGAACGGCGCGGTTGAAGAAATTTCAAAAACTATTGAACATACCGGCAAAGTCAGTGAAGATCAAGCAACTTCAACTTCAGAAATTCTTTCAAATCTTGAACGTGCCAAAAAAGCTATCGATGACCTTCAAACTTATATTGAGGCAATGAAGTAAATTAATGGCAAACCAAAAAAAGGTAGCCGTTGCAATGAGCGGCGGAGTAGACAGCTCATTGACAGCGGCTCTTTTAATTCAACAGGGCTTTGAAGTTTTCGGCGTTACAATGTGGCTTGAAACTGACGAATTTAACTCGCGCAGTTGTTGCAGTTCCGCAGAAATTCGAGATGCTAAAATTGTTGCCGCGCAGTTGGGGATTAAACATTTCGTGGCAGATTTTAGGGAAATTTTTAACGCAGAAATTGAAAATTATTTTGTCGAAGAATATTTGAAGGGAAAAACTCCTAATCCTTGCGTGCGTTGCAACAAAAAAATTAAATTCGGCAAGCTTTTTGAGTTTGCAATGGAGCAAGGCGCGGATTTTTTGGCAACCGGACACTACGCACGAATTGTTTTTGAAGACGGCAGATTTAAATTAAAAAAAGCTGTTGACTTGAAAAAAGATCAATCGTACGTGCTTTATAATTTGACGCCGGAAAAACTTTCAAAAATTATTTTGCCGCTCGGCGAATTTTCAAAAACTGAAACGCGGGAACTTGCCGAAAAATTAAAATTAATTTCTGCTCACAAAAAAGACAGTCAAGAAATTTGTTTTGTACCGAATGACGATTATAAATCTTTTATCGCCGCGCGCGCAGATTCTGTTGACGCTTTACAGCCGGGCGAAATTGTAGACACGGCAGGAAAAATTTTAGGTTATCATAACGGCGTTGCAAATTATACAATCGGTCAACGAAAGGGCTTGGGAATTGCCGCCGAAAATCCTTTGTACGTTGTAAAATTGGACGCGGAAAAGCGACGCGTAATTGTCGGCAGTAACGCTGAAACTTTTTCAGATTTTTTAACGGCTGAAAATGTTCATTGGATTTATCAGCCGAATTTGCCTGCGCACCTTCAATGTAAAATTCGCTATGGTCCGCGTGTTGCAAATTGTACTGTTGAAAATTTTGGAGAAAATCTGCGCGTAATTTTCGACGAGCCGCAACGCGCAGTTACTGCAGGACAATCTGTAGTTTTTTATGACGGCGAAGAACTTTTGGGCGGCGCGGTTATTAAGGATTAAGGGCTAAGGATTAGGGATTAGGGATTGGGATTTTTAGGGAGAAATTGTTATGGAAATTAAAGGAAAATACAATACAGCAAAAGTTTTTACAGAAAATATTGAGCCGGAATGTTTCAACCAGATTAAGGAAATTTTGAACTGTCAAGCCTTCGCCGGTGAAAAAATTCGTATTCAGCCGGATTGTCACACGGGCGCAAATTGCGTTGTAGGCTACACTCAAACTTTTTCTGATAGAATCGTTCCAAATTTAGTCGGCGTCGATATTAGCTGTTCAATGTCTTATGTAAGAATTCCGGAAATAAATTTGCAAACGCTTGATAAAGTCATTAATCAATTTATCCCCGCCGGAGCCAATATTCATAAAGCCGGTACACTTCCCAACAAAGTCAGCAAACAAATTGACGCCCTTTTGAGAAAATTAATTGTACCGCTTAATTCTGAAACAACCGCCAGAATTTTAAATTCAGCAGGAACTTTGGGCGGCGGCAACCACTTTATCGAAGTTGACAGATCCGCAGAAACAGGGCAATGGTATTTGGTAATTCACAGCGGCAGTAGAAATTTGGGCTTGCAAGTTTGTAAATTTTGGCAAGGTAAAGCTATTGCCGAATTGAAAAGCAATAAATACGGCGTTGCAGATTTAATTGAACAGCTGAAAAAAGAGGGCAAAGAATCTGAAATTGATGCTGAAGTTGCCAAAATAAAAAGCCAAAATCGTGATATTCCAAATGAATTGGCGTTTTTGGGCGGCGCGGAAATGGAAGGTTATCTTCACGATATAGCAATAGCTGACGAGTTCGCAGATTTAAACCGCCGGACTATGATTGAAATTATTTGCAGTAAAATGAAAATCCCTACTCACAAAATGAAAATTTTTACCACGAAACATAATTACATTGACCAAGAAAATAAAATCCTGCGAAAGGGCGCAATTTCTGCCTACGCTGATGAAGAAGTTTTAATTCCAATGAATATGCGCGACGGCAGTTTAATTTGTGTCGGCAAGGGAAATGAAGACTGGAATTTTTCCGCTCCGCACGGCGCAGGGCGTATAATGTCACGTAGCGCGGCTAAAGAATTAATTTCACTTGAAGAATTTCAAAAATCTATGGACGGAATTTTTTCAACTTCAATTAGTGAAGGCACAATCGATGAATCGCCAATGGTTTATAAACCGGCGGCAGAAATTGAAAATTTAATTGCGCCAACAGTTGAAGTGCGCGAACATTTAAAACCGCTGTACAACTTTAAAGCAGGGGGAGTTTAGGCAAGAGGCATAAGGCATAAGGCAAAAGTAAAGAGGCAAGAGGGAAAAACTACTGCCTACTGCCTTTTGACTACTGCCTAAAATCGACTGAAAGGAGATTTTAACGATGGCTATACACGTAATTGAAGAGGCGCGGCGTTGTCTGCAGTGTAAAAAACCACTCTGCAGATTAAAAGGTTGCCCAATTCAAACAAATATTCCGGAAATGATACGCCTTTTCCTTGACGGCAAAACTCAAGAGGCAGGCAAAATGCTTTTCGACAATAACCCGCTGTCAATAGTTTGTTCGCTTGTCTGCGATCACGAACACCAATGCGAAGGCAACTGCATTCAAGGTAAACGAAAGGAAGGTTCTGCTGTTCAAATTCCAAATATCGAACATTATATTTCGGATTCATATTTTGACAAGGCAACGATTGAACGCTTGCCGGATACGGGACAATCTGTGGCGATAATCGGCGCGGGTCCTGCAGGTATTACTATTGCCGTAAAACTTGCCGCACTCGGTTACAGAATTACTATCTTTGAACGTATGGATAAAATTGGCGGGATGATGCGTTATGGTATCCCCGCTTTTCGTTTACCACGAATTATTCTTGACAGGTACGCAAAAAAACTGCGCGAAATGGGGATACATTTTCGCCCAAATACCGCAATAGGCGGCGCGTTGCATTTGGAAGATTTATTCATGGACGGCTACGACGCAATTTTTATTGGTACGGGCGTTTGGCGTCCAAATCGCACGCACTGCAAGGGAGAATCTTTAGGTAATGTTCATTTCGCTGTAGATTATTTGAGAAATCCTGAGGCTTATGATTTAGGCGATACGGTTGCAATAATTGGCGCGGGCAATTCGGCTATTGACGTGGCACGAACTGTTGTGAGAATGGGAAGTCGTCACGTTACACTTTATGCACGCCGTCAAAGAATTGCGGCAAGCCAAAGGGAATTAGACTACGCAGCCGTTGATGGAATTGAAATTCAACAAGGTATGGCGATTAAAGAATTTACCGAAGAAGGACCAATTTTTATTCCAAAAATTTTTGACGAGGCAGGCAATGTCATTCGTGAAGAAGAGCCGGTTTTAATGCCCGCCGACAGTACAATTATTGCAATTAGTCAAGGTCCAAAAGATAAAATCGTAAATACAAGCCGCGCCTTGCAAGTTTCTGATAAAGGATTAATCGTTGTTGATGAAAGTGGACGAACTTCGATTGAGGGCGTGTTTGCAAGCGGTGACGTTGTTGCAGGTTCAAAAAATGTTGTGCTTGCAGTTTTGTATTCTAAACAAGTTGCAAATACCATTGACGAATATTTAAAATCCAAACGCGCGTAAAATTTGCGCCTGAAATTAGCCCTAAAATCGACGTAAACACCCTTTCTAAATCTTTCACGATATTTTTATTGAAAAGTTTTTTGAGGCGGCTTAATTTCGATTATTTAAAATCTAAGAGAATGTTTACAAAGGAAGAAGTTGGCGCACACAGAACGCCCGACGCACTCCGTTTTTGAAAAAAAGAAATGCCGACTTGTTAAGTCTTTAAAATTTGTAAACACTTTCTAAGAGAATAAAAAAATCAGCGGCTTAACAAAAAAATGGAGCCGCCTTTTTATTGGAAAATTTTTTAGATTATTATTGACGAATATTTAAAATTTAAACGCGCGTGAAATTTGCGCCTGAAATTAGCCCTAAAATCGACGTAAACGCCCTTTCAAAATCTTTTACAATACTTTATATCAAAAATTTTTTAAACCCGCCTTAAAATTGATATTTTTAGATTTATTAAATTGCACAGGAATTACACAAAAAAATTACCGCACAATCATTTTTGAAAGTGCGGTTTTTGTATTTGCTGAAAAAAATTTATTTATTAAGAGTGCATTTAATTTCGGTAATATATCCGTCACGTGTTGTAAATTCAAGCGTGCGGTTTTTGTCAGTGTATTTGTAAACAACGCCGCCGTTATCGCCCATTGTAACAGAGCTTGCATCGCCGTAAGCGTCATTAAGTGAATAATCAACCATTCCAACTGCAATATCTGCCGGTGTGTAAAGTCCGTCGTACATTGTGGAAACTTCCTGTACAACATTATCAACAACTTTCATATCAAGCCCGTTGGAAAATTGCACAATTTGATTTTCATATGAAATTGGCTCGCCGTATTTTTCGGTTATAACTTCATAATTAATACCGGGAACAACGCCATCAAGCGCGGCAACTTTTTTATCGACTGTGCCACTTTGAATATTTGCCATTGCCGTTTTTGCGTCTTCAATCGCTGATTGAACTGTGTTTGCAGCGTTATTTACTGCCTCAGTTGTAGCTTGAGCAGCATCGTCAACTTTTTCTTTTACTTCCTCGACTGCAGCATTTGCATCTTGTTTAACTTCTTCCGCAGGTTTATCTGTTTTGCCGCAACCTGCAGAAAATAACATTGCTGCAACTGCTAACAACGCTAAAGTTTTTTTCATGGTAAATTACCTCCAAAAAAATCTTGTCAATTTTGACGTGTTATATTACCAAACTTTTTAAAATTAATCAAGCTTTATTTTCTGCCATTTGATTAGCCAACGCCCAACCGGCTGATTCCAACATAATTACACTAATTGAAGGAGCTACAGTTTGTCCTAATATTGGAATAAATTTTGAAACTTCCTTAGCGATTGATTTTATTGGTTGTTTCAAGGCAGTTTGTTTAATTGCGTTAATTGCCATAGCCTGTGCAACGTTTTCGGTAATTGAACTGCCGAAAACCGCCGAAAGTGCCATTGCCATTGTTGTCATTGTAACTGTATCGACTGCCACTCCTAATCCCGGAACTGGTACTAAATTTCCTGCGGCGGCGGCTACTGCGTGCGAATGAATTATTTTTTTGCACTTAGATTTTTCTTCGTCAGTCATTGCCATAAAATTTCACCTGCCAACTTTTTAAAATTTCAAGTGCTTTGTCTGCGAAAGTTGGAATAAGTTTTTGCATTTGCGGAGTTAAATTAATTCCTGCGTCTAAGCTGTAAGGTTGCGCGCCCAAAAGTTCGACGCAGGGAATTTTTTTGCCGGTAATTTCAAGCATTGTCAAAATATCTTGAATTCCTATTTCATGCGCTGAAATTTTTTGTGTAAAGTGTTTCAAAATTTCGCCATCGCGCAAATGAAAAGTTGTACCCGCCTCAACTCCGCCATCTATTGAATCTATTATCAAAAGTTTTTGCGTTCCAATTATAAAATGTTGCAACTCAACACCCAAAGTCCCGCCGTCAATCAAATTTACATTTTCCGGAAATTTATAATTTTGTTGTAAAAATTCAACTACGCGGACGCCAAATCCTTCATCAGTAAGAATTGTGTTGCCAATTCCCAAAATTGTAATTTCTTTCACAAACAAACTTTCCATTACATCACCTCAAGAATCGCCTGCAACGATTTTTTTAATTCCGGAATATTTTTTGTTAAAATTTCCCATATAACATCGAAACGAACGCTTTCATAATCATGAGCATGAATATTGCGTAAAGCCTTTATTTGATTCCACGCAATTTCAGAATGTTTATTTTTAAACTCGTCAGAAAGGCGTGTTGTCAACTCGCCAATTTGAATTATGCACATCCCACAAGCATATTGACAAGCAAAATTTGAATTAAAATCCTCAAAAGAAGTACCAAACATCTGCAGTAACTTTTCAATATCGTTGCAATATTTAATAATTTTTTGCACAACAATTTTATCAATATCACGCGGTTTCTTCCTCATAAAGTAACACCTCATCTTCTTTAATCGCAGACAAAAATTCTTTATCCGAACTTCCCGTCATTACAACGTCAACATGACATTTAAAAATTTCTTCCAGATCCAAAACAAATCCAAAATATTCAATTCCAACAATACGACCACGATCAATAATAAAATCAACATCACTTTCAGCATCAGCCTCGCCGCGTGCATAACTGCCGAAAAGCCACAAAGTTTTCACGCCGTATTTTTTGGCAATGGGAATAGCTTTTTCTTTAATTTCTTCGATTGTATAACGTGGCTTGCTCATAATTATTTCACCTCGTCAATCTTTTCTAAAATCCAATCGCAAAAATTTTCAAGCCCCGCGCCGGTTGTGCAGGAAGTTTCAAAAATTTTAATATTGGGATGAATTGTAGTTAAATCTGCGCGAGCATTTTCAAGATTAAAATTTGTGTAAGGCAACAAGTCAATTTTATTCAGCAAAGTAACAGCGGATTCTTTGAAAATCAGCGGGTATTTCAGCGGCTTATCATCGCCTTCAGTGATTGAAAGTACAACCGCCTTAAAATTTTCGCCAACGTCAAATTCAGCAGGACAAACTAAATTTCCAACATTTTCGACAATGATTAAATTCAGTTCGTCAAGATTTAAACTTTCGGCGGCGCGTTTAACCATTGCCGCGTCTAAGTGACAGCCACCCGCCGTGTTAATCTGAATCACGGGAACATTTTGGCGTTCGATTCTTTCGGCGTCTTTGACAGTGAATAAATCGCCTTCGATAACTGCCACGTTAATTTTTTTTGCAAGTTTCGACAAAATTTTTTCTAAGATTGAAGTTTTGCCACTGCCGGGCGAGCCCATTAAATTTATTACCAAAATTTTTTTATCGCTAAAAAGTTTTCTGTTTTCGGCGGCGATTCTGTCATTTTCGCCCAAAATATTTTTCATTACTTTAACTTCCATTGTAACAACCCCCATAATTTTTAATAAAAAAAGAAGAAGGCGCACAGGACGTGCGCCGCCCGCGCAAATCTTACTAAAGAGCACGCCTTGCGTTGCAAGCCGCGCAAGGACGCAATTTCAGCGGGCTGTTTTCTTTTTTTGGTACTTTCATTTCTTTTGCGCCAAAAGAAAGAAAGTACATCTAAAAATAAAAAATTAAACTGATAGATTTCAAAAATAATCAAAATTTAAAATTCGGTTTACAAGTATTTTTTCAATAAGCGGCGAAAGTTGCAACCCTTCCATCGTTTGAATTAACCACGTCCGCTCTTTGTAAAATTTTTTCAAAAATATTTAAGCCGTACGCAATTTAAAATTCGGTTGACAGTTTTTTTTCAATAAACGGCGAAAGTTACAAGCCTTCCATTGTTTGAATTAACCACGTTCGCTCTTTGTAAAATTTTTTCAAAAATAATTAAGCCGTACGCAATTTAAAATTCGGTTTACAAGTATTTTTAAATTGCAAGAAAGCAACTACAGTACAAATTGCCGCTACAATATTTCCAACAATCGCTGAAAATTGCAAGCCTTCCGGAGCTTGAATAATATAAGTTATTGTAACGAATGTCATAAAAATTGCGGGAATCATTGGAATTAAAAAGCCGCGCCCCGTCATTTTTTGGCTCATATAAACCGCGCCCATCCAAAGTAAAATCGTTGCAACAGTTTGATTCGTCCACGCAAAATATCTCCAAACAGAATTATAATCAAGTTGAGTAATAATTCCAACGGCAATTATCATAGGTACGGCAAAAATTAAACGATTTTTTATTTTGGCTTGAGGAAGATCAATCCAATCTGAAAGAATTAATCTTGAACTTCTCAAGGCAGTATCGCCGGAAGTTATCGGGCAAACTATAACGCCAATCATTGCCAACGCCATACCAATACCGCCGCCCATAGAATCTTCACAAATTTTGTAGACAGCCGCGCCTGCGCCGCCACTTGAAATTTCCGCTGCAAGTCCTTCAGTGCCGTGAAAGAAAGTTATTCCCGCCGCCGCCCAAATTAAAGCTATAATTCCTTCACAAACCATCGCCCCGTAAAATATAGGGCGCGCCAAATGTTCATTCGTTATACAACGAGACATTATAGGCGATTGTGTAGCATGAAAACCGCTAATTGCGCCGCAAGCTACAGTTATAAACATAAATGGAAATATCGGCATTGCGTCGCCTTTTGGGTGTAAATTCGCAAGTTGCATTTCAGGCATTGGTAAGCCGCTGAATATCATTCCAAACATTACGCCCAACGCCATTACTATAAAACAAATTCCAAAAATCGGATACAAGCCGCCAATAATTTTATCGACAGGTAAAAGCGTTGCCAAAAAATAATAAATTAAAATTGCCACAACAAAAATCTGTAAATTTATTTCGGTTAATTTTTCCAAAAGTCCGGCAGGTCCTACAGTGAAAACCGCACTAAGCAAAACTAACAGGACAACCAAAAAAATTCTCATAACCATCAAGGAAACATTGCCCAAATATTTTCCTACAATTTCAGATAAAGATTTTCCGCCCTCGCGCAGGCTTACCATTCCCGCAAAATAATCGTGAACTCCGCCTGCAAAAATCGTTCCAAGTACAATCCAAAGATAAACGCTGGGTCCCCAAATTGCGCCGCCCAATGCGCCAAAAATTGGTCCGAGCCCCGCAATATTCAAAAGCTGTATCATAAAAATTTTCCACGTCGGCAGCGGTACAAAGTCTACGCCGTCCCTTTTCGTAATTGCGGGCGTCGGTTTATCCGTCGGCTTGAAAAATTTCTCAACGATACTGCCGTAAATAAAAAATCCCAAAATCAACGCCACAAGCGCAATTAAAAATGTTGTCATAAAAAATCACCTCGCGCAAATTATAACACTTTGTAAATTTTGCGATAGAAAATTTTTATTTAAGTGGCAAAATTTCAAATTTGGGATTTTTGCCAAAGATTCTCTGAATATCTGCGTAACTCCATTTTGAAGTATTGATATACACGCGCTGAAGTTTTTCGCAACCTTCAACAATATTATCTCCAATTATTTTTACTGAATCGGGAATTTTAATTTCAGTTAAGTTGCTGCAATTCCAAAAAGCTCCTCCACCAATTTTTTCAAGTGAATTTGACAAATGAATTTCAGTTAAGTTGCCGCATTTCCCAAAAGCATTATCGCCAATTTCAACCACTGAATCGGGAATATTAATTTCACTTAAGTTGCTACAGCCCCTAAAAGCTCCTTGGTAAATTTTTGTTAAAGAATTTGGAAGTTGCACTTTAGATAAACTTTTGCAATAATGTATTTTTTTATCATCAGAACCAGTTATCCCGCCGAAAGCCCATTCGCCAATTTCTGTTACGCCTCCAGGAATAATAATTTCAGTCAAACTTTCGCAACCTCCAAAAGTAGATTTGCCAATTTCCGTTACGCCTTTCGGAATGTTAATTTTAGTTAAGCCGGCACAAAGGCAAAAAGCATTTTTGCCAACTTTTTTTAATGACGGCGGAAGTCGCATTTCAGTTAATCCACTACAACCTTGAAAAGCTACCCGTTCAATTTCTGTTACAGATTCCGGAATGGTAACTTTTGTTAAATTTTTGCATTTGTTAAAGGCAAACGCGCCAATTTTTGTTACCGGCAAGCCGTTAATTTCAGCCGGAATTTCAACGACTTCTTCAGAACCGGTGTATTTTTCAATGGTAAGACTGCATTTAAAATTTTTTGCAGGCGTCGGAGGCAGCTTGTCAACAGTTTCATCAAAAATTTCATCTACGCTAAATGACATAGTTTTTGCTCTCCTTTAAAAAAGCGTTGTCTGTTCAAAATTTGCAGACGCTTTAATTTTTTGGAGCGGCGCAATTTTACGCTCGGTAATTTTAGCATCTTGGCGAATTTCTCCCAACAACAAGGAACTTTTGGGATTGTGATTTTTAAAATTTGCCGCTGCGATATTCGGTCTGAAATTGGCGTAGCAGTACGCGCAAAGATGAACGCAAGTATCATATTGCCCAATATCAATACTTGTCATACAGCCGCATTCTTGCCGCTGATTTTTGTCTTTTTCAATCAGAACTTTTGCACCGATAACATTCTCAATAATTTCTTTGTCAATGCAAGCCCCGTGCTTAATCCCGTAATTTTCCAAGTCGATTCTTTCGGAACAAGATTGAATTTCAATATTTTTACCCTGCGCAATTTCTGAAAAGCCCTGCGCGAGTTCTTTCATTTCGAATTCAGTAATTTCACGAATTCCTAGCGGTTGCGTATTGTGTTTAGTCTTTGCGTACAAGTCAAGAAAACTAATAACGCAACGATTGGTAAAAGGCGCAAGTTTTTCAAGATAATAAATAAACTGCTCAAAGTGCCAATCAACAGAATGAGTGCGGCTCAATAAAATTGGATCGTACCGCCAAATAACTTTATCCTTGCCAATTTTATTTGAGAGTTTTTGAAATGTGCGAACAATATCATTTTTCGATTGATTTTTCAAAAGTCCCGGCTCCACGTCTTCATCATAAGGCGTAATTGTGAATTGAAAATAATATTTGTAATTTTTGAGTTTGTCCAAATGCTCAATCATTGGCGCGGCGTCTTTCGTCCAAAAAACAATACAATCAATAACTTCAGGATTTAATTTTATACGGCTGATTTGTTTTGCGTTGAAAGGGTTAATCACGTCAACAAATCCCGCGTTAATTCTGTTGAAAAACCATTCGCTGTAAAAAGCCGGAATATCCGTGCGGCGGCTTACACTTAAAATCATAAAAATTTCCTCCTCAAATTTTTTGCAGAATAACATAGTAATATTTCGTATACTTTTTAGGAATTAATCCGCTGTTATCGCCGTAATTTCCAATAAAAATTTTTTCTCTAAGAATTTTTAAAGTATTTCCATGAGTAATTTTTAAAGGCTCGCCGAAAGTACAGCTTGAAATATGTTTGAGGTTAATTGATTGAAGAAAATCACTGCCTGCCGTTAAATTTTCCAAAACTGCCCGTGTTGAGTCATAATTTAAATCAATAATTATAAAATATGCACCGCTTTTCATTATATCTGCCATATTTTTAAGCCATTCCAAAAAATTATTTACGGCTTGCTGTGTATACTCTATGTGACTTAAATAATTTTGCAGTAAAAAAATATCTGTTTGTTTGTTCCAACGCTCTGTTAAACTTATTGTTTTGCCCTTTGAAGTGTAGCGGGAATAATTTTTCAGTGAATCGGCGGTTTCAGAAATATTGAACTTGTTGACAAAAAGCCAATTTTCTATATTGAAATTATCTGTGCTGAAAGATTCTACGCACAACTTGCAAGTAATTTTTTGATAGGGGGACCATTCTTTTTCCAAATCGTAAGTTGCAACATCGACGCCCTTGCATTTTCCGCTTTCAGCCAACGCTTTAACCGTTCCATAGATTTCAGGACAAGGACCGCCTGCCAAACAATCTAATTTAATTTTCCAGCCCCTGTTTGCAATACGTGGAAACCATTTTTCTTTAATTAATTCGTAAGCCGCCGAAATGTAATAGGGATAATAAGCAATCATATAGGCTTTGCGAATTTCTTCTTCATTGTAGCCTGTATCGCAGCTGTCTTCTCCTGAAGGTTTATAAGAAAATCTTAAATTTTTTACCGCATTTTGAAGAATTTGACATTTTTCGCCATTTTGCAAAAAAATTTCCACATTTTGCCCGTAAGTTTCCTTGAAAAGATATTCAACTAATTTTGTAAATTCGTATTGGTTTATCAAAATAATAACCTCCTTTAAAATCACGGCTTAAAATTTGTAGCCGTTTCTTTATTTTTATCGTATGGAAAAATTTCCCGTTTAAAGTTATAATATTAAAACTTAATTAAAAAAACTTTTGGAGGTGCGAAGATGAAAATTTTATTTGTATGCAGCGGCAATACCGGACGCTCGCCAATGGCAGAATTTGTAATGAAAAAATTGGTCGGCAATGATTCAAATTTTGTGATTGAGTCTGCGGCGTCAAAGCCAACAAGCGGCGGCGATTTACATTCAGGAATTGCACAAAAACTGCGCGAAGAAAATGTACCCTACACAAAACACACCGCGCGCCAAATTACGGCGGCTGATTATCAAAAGTTCGACAAAATAATTTGCATGGACGCAGGCAACGTCGAGCAAGTCAAAAATATTTGCGGCGGCGACCCTCAAGGCAAAATTCAAATGTTGCTTGAAAAAGATATTCCTTGGGACAAAAACGGATTCGCCAAAACTTATGAAGATATTCTGCGCGGCTGTAAAAATTTGTTGGAAAAATTGAAGGAAGTTTAACATTATGAAAAAATTTTTTGCTACGCTCTTAATTGCAATGGCGTTAATTTTCGGCATTCAAAATAATTTCGCCGAGGCAGAGGAAGTTTTTATGGGAACTCATCCCTCAAGCAATATGCAAGCCTATTTGATAACTGACACAATAGAAGTAAATGACGACAGCTTTACTTGTACCGTCATTTCATACTACAAAAATCAGCACAGTTACGTGAAGTACTATTTTTTTCAAAATGGCGATGACTTCTATTATCAAACTGATGCTAATTTGAAACCGTTAAAATTATCAGAAAAGGCGGTTGTAGAAAATAATATTTATAAATACGTTTGGTTAGGTGAAAGATAAAAAATTTAACGGCGCGGCAGGATTTTTTTTTAGCGCGGCTAATAAATTGCAAGTAGTATTGTAACAAAAATCACAGGAGGGATTAACTTTGAGAGAGTTAGACGTAAAAGTTATAACCGAAAACGTCGCCGAAATGTGCAAAGAGGCGGCGTATTATTTGCCCGAAGATGTTTACAACGGGCTTAAGCGCGGGCGTGAAACCGAAAAATCAGAAGTAGGAAAAATCGTCCTCGACCAAATTATTAAAAACGCCGAAATTGCAAAGGCTGAAGATCGCCCCTATTGTCAAGATACGGGAATGACGATTGTTTTTGTTAAAATCGGACAAGATTTACACATTGTCGGCGGCGATTTCAATCAAGCAATTAATGATGGAATTGCAAAAGGCTACACTGAAGGCTATTTGAGAAAATCTGTTGTAGGGGAGCCGCTTTTTAACCGTGTCAACACTAAAAACAATACGCCCGGCGTAATTTATACCGAAATTGTACCCGGCGATAAATTGGAAATTACCATTGCGCCCAAAGGTTTTGGCTCTGAAAATAAATCCGGCGTCAAAATGCTTGTGCCTGCGGACGGCGTTAAGGGCGTCAAAAAAGCTGTTATGGAAATTATTTTGCACGCGAGTATGAATCCTTGCCCGCCAATGGTTGTTGGTGTTGGAATTGGCGGCACTATGGACAGAGCGGCTTTACTTTCCAAAAAAGCTTTAACCCGTTCAATCAACGAAAGAAACCCGATGCCCGAATACGCAAAACTTGAGGAAGAACTTTTGGAACTTATCAACTCAACGGGAATTGGACCTCAACTCGGCGGTACTACTTCCGCACTTGCCGTTAATGTTGAATGGGGACCAACGCACATTGCGGGCTTGCCGGTTGCAGTTACCATTTGCTGTCATGCAATGCGCCATTCTCACAGAATTTTATAAGGATTAGGGGCTAAGGTCTAAGGACTAGGGAAATTTTCCTTAGCCTTTAATCCTTAAACCTTAGCCCTTAAAAAACTGACTGAAAGGAAGTTTTTAAATTGGCTGAAAGTATCAGAATAACGACGCCTTTTACTGAAGAAATGTCAAGAAAACTTAAAGCCGGCGACAGCGTATTAATTACCGGCACAATCATAAGCGCACGCGACGCCGCACATAAAGCAATGACAGAGGCACTTGCACGCGGCGAAAAATTGCCCGTTGACTGGAATAACCAAATTGTTTACTATCTTGGACCTACACCGGCTAAGCCCGGCGACCCTATCGGCTCTTGCGGTCCTACAACTTCCGGCAGAATGGACGCCTATACTCCAACAATGCTTGATCAAGGTATTAAAGGTATGGTGGGTAAAGGCTCCCGCGCTCCTGAAGTTGTCGAGGCTATGAAGAAAAACGGAGCGACTTATTTTGCGGCAGTTGGCGGCGCGGCGGCTTTAATCGCTAAATCTGTAAAAAGCTACACCGTGCTTGCTTATCCTGAACTTGGACCGGAGGCGGTTGCAGCGTTGGAAGTTGTAGATTTTCCGGCTATTGTTGTCATTGACTGCGAAGGAAATAATTTTTATGAAATTGGACAAAAACCTTTCCGCAATTTCGATATGAGCAAAATTTAAGGGTTAAGGGTTAAGGGCTAAGGGCTAGGGAATTAAAAAATCCTTAGTCCTTAATCCTTAGTCCTTAGTCCTTATAAAAATAAGGAGGCATAAAATGTTCCACACCACTTTTTATTTGCGGCGTTTACATTCTTTGTGCGGCTTGCTTGTCTTGGGTATGGTACTTTTTGAACACATTTTTACAAACTCAATGGCAATGCTCGGACCTGAAGGCTTAAACACCGCGCTTGAGATGATGGAGCTTATCCCTAAGCCAATCTTTTTAGGGCTGGAGCTCGGCGGTATTGCAGTTCCGCTTTTATTCCACGGCATTTATGGTATTTACATTGCACTGCAAGCTAACAATAACCCGCGTCGTTTCGGCTATCTTCGCAACTGGAATTTTACTTTGCAGCGTTGGACTGCGTGGTTTTTGGTAGTATTTTTAATTTGGCACGTCGGCTACCTTCGTTTTTATGTTAAAGGCGTTACCGGCACTCCAATTTCTTTTGAACTGCTCCAAAACTTTTTCCAAAATCCAATTATTGTTGTACTTTATATTTTGGGAATGTGGGCGGCGATTTTCCATTTCTGCAACGGTATAACTACTTTCTGCATGACGTGGGGAATTACAAAAGGTCCGCGCTCTCAAAATGTTATCAGCGCAATTAGTATGATGCTTTGCGCGGGGCTTTGCCTTGTTACTGTTGCATTTATGGCAAGCTATTTTATTTATTGAGGTGGGTAGAATATGGCTAAAGATATGAGCAAAAAGAAAATTGCAATAGTCGGCGGCGGTATTTCAGGACTGCTCGCCACAATTAAAGTTTGTGAATTGGGCGGCGTTGTAGATTTATTTTCTTACTGCCCGGTTAAGCGTTCACATTCCCTTTGCGCACAGGGCGGAATTAACGCCTGTATGGATACAAAGGGCGAACACGACAGCATTTACGAACATTTTGACGACACTGTTTACGGCGGGGACTTTTTGGCAGACCAAATCGCCGTTAAAGGTATGGTTGAAGCCGCGCCAAAATTAATTAAAATGTTTGACAGAATGGGCGTACCTTTCACGCGCACTTCTGAAGGCGTTTTAGACTTAAGAAATTTCGGCGGGCAAAAACACAAACGCACTTGCTTTGCAGGCTCCACTACCGGTCAACAGATTTTATACGCGCTTGATGAACAGGTTAGACGCTGGGAAGTCAAAGGCTCCGTCAACAAATACGAATTTTGGGAATTTATCAAGATTATTAAAAACAAAGAAGGTATTTGTCGCGGGCTCGTCGCGCAGAATATGAACACAATGGAAATTCGCGCCTTTACTGCTGATACTGTAATTTTGGCAACGGGCGGTCCCGGACAAGTTTTTGGGCGTTGTACGGCGTCAACAATTTGCAACGGCTCGGCTGTTTCTGCAGTTTATCAACAGGGCGCAGAAATTGCCAATCCTGAATTTATTCAAATACACCCGACCGCAATTCCAGGCAGTGATAAAAATCGCTTAATGAGTGAGGCTTGCCGCGGCGAAGGCGGGCGCGTTTGGGTTTACAAAGATGGCAAGCCGTGGTACTTCCTTGAGGAAATGTATCCTGCGTACGGCAATTTGGTGCCGCGTGACGTTGCAAGCCGCGCAATTTATAAAGTTTGCGTACACATGGGCTTAGGTATTAACGGCGAAAACCGCGTTTACCTTGATTTATCGCACATTGACAGCGGCTACCTTGAAAGAAAACTCGGCGGTATTCTGGAAATGTACAGTGAATTTGTAGGACAAGATCCGCGCAAAGTTCCAATGGAAATTTTCCCGAGCGTTCACTACTCAATGGGCGGAATTTGGGTTGACAGGTTGCACAATACAAATATCCCGGGCTTAATGGCAAGCGGCGAATGTGATTATCAATATCACGGCGCAAATCGTTTAGGCGCAAATTCACTTTTAAGCGCGGCTTACAGCGGCACTGTTTCCGGTCCGGAGGCTATGAAATGGGCAAAAACCGGCAATAAGGGCAGTGATTTAACGCCTGAAGAAATTGAATCTGCGCGACGTGAAGTTCAAAACGAATATGATAAAATTTTGACAATGAACGGTTCAGAAAACGCGCACAAGCTCCACCACGAAATGGGCGATTTAATGTACAAGTACGTTGCCATTGAACGCGATAACAACGGCTTAGACGCTTGCCTTGTCGAATTGAAAAAACTTTTGAAACGCTGGGACGATATAGGAATTACCGACCATTCGCCCGTTGCCAATCAAGAGGCTATGTTCGTTCGTCAGCTGCGCAATATGATTCTTTACGCAATGGCAATTACAAAAGGCGCAAGAATGCGCGATGAATCACGCGGCGCACATGCTAAAATTGTACTTGAAAACGGCAAACAAAAACACGACGCGGACGGCGAATTGGTATTTATGGGGCGCGATGATGAACGCTTTATGAAAGTTACAATCGTCAACTACGATCCAAAAACTGAAGAGCCTATCGTTACTTACAGAGACTTTGACCATTCCTTGATTAAACCGCGTGCAAGAAATTACGCCGTTGCAAAGAAAGAATAGCCCTATGTCCAGAAAAATTTTTACGCTGATAACTTTTGCGGCTTTTTTGCTGAATTTCTTTGCTTTAAATTCTGTCGCCTTTGCTAAAGATGATTTTGGAAAGTGGCTTGACTTGAACAGTAAAGGCAGAGACTACGCAGAAAAAGGCAAGTACGATAAAGCCCTTCAAACTTTCAATAAAATTCTTCAAAGTTATCCGAATGAATTTCCTTTTTCTTCAGTTGACTTTTTGCCGCCGAATAAAGCTACGATTTTAACAAATATCGGCTCGACTTATCTTAGAATGAATGACACTGACAAGGCGTTAGAATATCTGAATCAAGCTGTAGCAGTTAAATCTGATTTCGCACCAATTTACAACGCGCTGGGAGCTGTCTATTACAAGTTGGCTGATTATGATAAAGCGGCTGAAAATTTTAACAAGGCTATCGAACTTAACGAAAATTACGCGGAGGCTCTCGGCAATTTAAAAAATACCTATATTAAATCAGATAATCGCAACGCCGAAAATTGGAACGATCTCGGCAATTCGTATTTTAAATTTGAAGATTATAAACAAGCGATTAAATGTTTTGATAAAGCTGTTGAAATTGTTCCGAATGACAGCACTTTGTTAAAGAATCGCGGCTTGGCGTACTTCAATTTGAAAGATTATAACGCCGCACTTGAAAATTTTTCTGGAGCACTGAAATTTAAACCGGACGACACAAGAATTTTATCACTGGTCGGACAAACTTATTTCAATTTGGAAAATTACAACAAGGCGGCTGAATATTCGCAGAAAGTCCTTGCAATTAATCCAAAAGAGATTTCCGCGCTGAATATCCTTGCCGATTCTTATTCTAAATTGGGCGAAAACGATAAAGCGGTTGAGACTTACAAAAAAATTGTCGAATTAAATCCCAAAACTGCTACCGCGTGGTACAACCTTAGCAAATTTTATTACAATTCCGGCGATTATGAAAATGCGGCTGCCTGCGGTGAAAATGCCGTAAAAATTGATGAAAATTACGCTGAAGCTTGGGAACTTCTGGGAGATTCTTATTCTGAATTGAGTGATATTTGGAGCCAAAAATATAACGAACACGAAAAATTCTACAATAAAAATGAAAACTCTTATACTCCAAAGGAACGGCGAGAAATTGCTGAAAAAGGTCTTGAATACATAACAAAAGCAAGAGAATATACTAAAAAAGTTTCAGAAACTTTAGACGCAAGGCTCAAAATTAATGGTAGGATATTCGAGAGTGCTATGGGGAGTATTATTAGACCAAGTACAAGGGGTAATTATTTTTATATTTTGGGGAGTGTGACAGATGCCTGATAAAGTCAGATTTATAATCGAGCGGCAAGACGGACCGAACGAAAAACCCTACAATCAAGAATTTGACGTAGAGTATCGCCCGGGCTTAAACGTTGTTGCCGCGTTAATGGAAATACAAAAAAATCCCGTTACTGTTGACGGAAAAAGAGTACCGCCCGTAACGTGGGAATGTAATTGCCTTGAAAAAGTTTGCGGCGCGTGCATGATGGTTATCAACGGCAGAGCGCGTCAAGCTTGCTGTGCGCTTGTTGACGAAATTAAACAACCGATACACCTTGCACCGGCAAGAACTTTTCCTGTTATTCGTGATTTACTGATTGATAGGTCGGTAATGTTTGAAAGTTTGAAAAAAATTCAAGGCTGGGTTGAATTGGACGGCTCGTGGGACGTTAAAGACGCGCCAATACAAAATCCGTACACCGCGCAGACTGCCTACGAAATTTCGCACTGTATGACTTGCGGTTGTTGCCTTGAGGCTTGCCCAAATGTTGGTCCGCAGTCAGATTTTATTGGACCTGCGCCGACTGTTCAAGCGTATTTGTTCAATCTTCATCCGCTCGGAAAATTCGACGCGCCAAAACGTTTAAACGCGCTTATGGAAAAGGGCGGTATTACAAGTTGTGGCAACAGTCAAAATTGCGTTGAAGTTTGCCCAAAATCTATCAAACTTACAACTTATCTTGCACAACTTAACCGCGACGTTAATAAACAAGCTCTCAAAAATATTTTCAATTTCTAGAGTATATTTGAAAGTGGAAGATTAGAAAGCGCACAGGACGCCCGCCGCACTCCGTAGGGCGAAGATTCTTTCTTTGCTAGGCGTTTCTTTCTTCTAAAGAAAGAAATGCCGACTTGTTCAATCTTAAAACTTTGTAAACAAATACTAAAATTAATTCTTCCAAATAAAAAAAGCCGGCGTCAAAAAAGATTCCGGCTTTTTAGTTTAGGAAAAAGTAACCATGATTAAATAAAAAAATTATCTTTTAGAGTACAAAAAATTTTTCTGCTTAATATCAGCAAAGAATCGTTTTAAAGAGTTTTTATGCTGTTTCACAACTTGCAACAGGGCTTAAGTGTCCTGCTTTTTTTTTCGATATGTAATTAAACGAAACTATTTTTCGTAAACAGAAATCACGGGTGGTGAAAATAATGATTGTCAACAATGTAAATCCGATGGCGAATGTTTATACTTCAAATGCTCTCGTTTCTTCACGCTATGCAAGTGCGGCTATTGGCGCACGCAACATTCAAAAAAGAGACGAACTTTCGCTGTCAAGGGAGGCTCAGAGTTTCAGCGAAATATTGCAGAAGTTACGCGGCGAACCTGAAGTCCGACAAGATAAAGTTGCTGAATTTGAACAAAAAATTTCAAGCGGAACTTATCATATCGAATCAGAAAATATCGCTGCAAGTTTGCTTTTAAGTCGTTTCTGAGGCGTGTAAATTATGTGGCAAAAATTAATTGAAATTCTTAACAAAATTTCCACGGTTTATGACGAACTCGCAAAACTCGGCGAAAAAAAACGCGATGCTTTAGTTGCTGTAGATATGGACAGCTTGTCAAAAATCCTCGATCATGAACAACTTATCGCCGCAAAAATCCAAAATCTTGAACAACAACGCAGCTCAATCCTGCTGGAACTTTCTAAAAATAACCCCGCCATTACTTTAAACATTAAGGCAGAGGATTTTTACAAAACAGCTCCAACGCCATTTGTTAGAAAACAACTTTTGGCAATTCACAAAAAATTAACCGAAAACGTCGAACGTACTTTGAAAATCCGCGATAATAATCAAATTCTGGCTCAAAGTGCACTCGACGCCGTAAAATTCCAACTCAATCGCTTAAGCGGCGCGTTCGTTGAACCAACTTACGGCACTAAAGGTGCTATCGTCACTCATCAGAAGAAACTCGACTATGAAGCTTGAAACCCGGGCAAGATTGACAATCGAGGTGGATAATGGAAGAGACGATTATTCTTTTAAGAGAGCAAACAATATTTTGCAGTCGGCTGCTGAAGTTGTTCGCCGATTTGACTGAATCACTCAAAAAAAATTCGCTCACAATGCTTGAAATTGTAAATCAAATTGAACCTGCCATTGCTGAACTTTCTAAAAACTCCTTAAAGGCTCAAGAATTTTTGGAACGTCAACAATTTTCCAATTTTAACGAATTTATTAATTCACAGCCCGCCGGAGTAAAAAAAGACGTGGCAATTAGGCTCCTGCAACATAACAGCGATTTACAATCAAAGCTCCAACGTCAAACAAAAATTTTACAACGTTTGACTGATAAAGGTAAGAATTTTGTTAATTTTAATCTGAATGTGCTGTCAAGAACGTCAGCAAATCCTACATACGGCGCAGAGGCGAAAACCGGCAGTCAAAGTGGGCGTCGCCTTTTCGACGCAAATATTTAGACAAGCAGTTTTGTAACTGCCAAAAATCACACTGAAAAAGGAGCCGGCGAAAATGTCAACTTTCACAGGTTTAAATACAATGGTGCGCGGCGTGTATATTAACCAAATGCAGTTAAATACCGTCGGACACAATATCACAAATGCAGATACTACCGGTTATTCCAGGCAAAGCGTTAATCCCGTTGCCACAAAGGCGGAATATACCACAGATGGTCTTGCTATAGGTACCGGCGTTGATGCACTTTCTATCACACGCTCTCGCGACGTTTATGCTGACGTTCAATTTCGTAGCGAAACTGCCAAAGAAGGCTACTACGATATGTGCGCAAAAAATTTTGATAAAATTGAGGCTATTTTCAACGATACTAATCAAAGCGGCATTGAAGATTCACTCCAAGAATTTTATAAATCATGGGTTAATCTTTCTACAAATGCCTCAGATTCTGCCAGCCGCGTTGCTGTCATTGAAAAAGGCAAGGCGTTTGCTGATTCAATAGAAACTGCAGGCGTTCAACTGCGCGACCAAATTAAAGATATTTATGATCAAATTGAAATTCACGTAACTGATATTAATCAGATTATGGAAGATATTACCAACATTAATCGTACAATCATAGCCAAAGAATCCGGCGGCGCGTATGCTAACGACTTGCGCGACCAACGCGATGTCCTTGCCGATAATTTATCAAAATATATAAATATCAATGTTCATGAAAGTCAATATGGAGCATATGAAGTCACTTGCGGCGGTATAACTTTAATTGCAGGAGTAGACAGACTTCATTTAGATTTTGCAAAAGGCGTCAACAGTTCAGAATACGGCGTAGATTACGGCGTTATAGATTATAACGTACGTATCAGAGAAAGTGACGTCGACTTTTTGCCGGAAAGTGGTATGCTCCGCGCCGAATATGACGCTATAGATCAATGCCGCCATTACGTCGAAGATTTAGCAAATATGTCCGCGTTCATGATGACTACTTTTAACGATCAACACAAGCGCGGCTACGATTTAACAGGAAATCTTACAGCCGCCGTTGACGAATACGGAAATACAATTTATGATGATGACGGCAAAACTATTTCTGTTCCGGATACTAAAAACTTTTTCGGAGAAACCGGCGTTCAATACGTCTACAACTACGACGAAGTTAATAAATACGCCTATGTTACAATCATGGAATCCAGCGGAATTTACAGAAAAGACGAATATGGCGAAATTTTAAAATTAACCGGCGTTAAAATTATTGGCGCAATGGCAACTAACAAAGACTTTGAAGAAACAGGCGGTTACAGATATGTTGCCGCCGCCTCTGCATATGATGACGATGAAGATTATACAACCATAATGACTGAAGAAGATATGCAGGAACATTTGATTGATTGGGGCGGGCGTACCGCCGACGGCACCAACGCTGTTTATATGAGCGAACTTTTCAATATGTCCTATGATAATATTGTTTCTGCCGGCAGATCTAATGTTTTCGCTGTTTCAAAATACGCTGAAACTCAAGACACTGTTACCGCTATTGGCGGGCTCGGTTTAAATGCTTATTATAAATCCGAAATGACAAAATTAAGCGTTGCTGCACAAGCTATGGATACAAACGTTTCTGAACAGGCTTTAATTATGGATCAAATTCAAAATTGGCGCGACGCTACAGCCGGTGTTGACTGGAACGAAGAACTTGCTGATATGATTAAATATCAAAAAGGGTTCGGCGCGTGTTCACGTTGCCTTAGTGTAATGGACGAATGCTTAGAACGTCTCGTTAATAATACCGGTGCTGTTGGCAGATAATTAGGGAATAGTGATTAAAAATTTTCCCCTAAATTCCTATCGAAAGGAGAAATTTTTATGGCAGTTCGTATGAGCAGCATACACTTTTTGTATAATTACAAAAATGCTTTAAATAGAACTTATTCAAAACAACAAAGACTTTTTGAACAAGCCGACGGTTCCAAAATCCATCGCGGCAGTGATGATCCCGTTTCCTACGCAAATTTAATGCGCTATGAATTTACTCAAAATGAAAATGACACTTACACTGCCAATGTTAATACTGCCGTCTCGTGGATGAGAAATTCTGACAGCGTTATTACAAATATGGCTGACAATGTTGCAACCCTTTCCACAAAGGCAAATCAAGCGGCAAATACTTATCTTTCAGAATCCGATGCAAAATCTATCGCAAAAGAAATGAACTCCACAATAGAAGAAGTTATGTCAAATTGTAATTACCAACTTGGAGATAGATTTTTATTCGCCGGGCAAAAGGATACAACGCAACCTTTTACAATTTCCAGCGGAAGTTTGGCACGCGGTCTTGCCAAAAATCTTGACGCTAAACAAGCAGAATTTTTCAAGGGTACTCGCGGCAATGTAAATACTGAACTTTATCAAATGCTCACGCTTGAAAGTACCGACGGCGAAACTTACTACCTCGATACACAAAGTGGCTTTATCTATTCAAAAGATTTTGTTGATGAAGATTATAAAGATTTAATCGCTGAAGGCAATAATTACATTACTGACGTTGACGCTAGCCAATACGCCGCCGGTGATGCGCGGATGTCTGAAGAAGATGCAGTTAGTACTATTGAAAGTGCGGACGCTGACGCAATAGCCGCCGTTATCGACGGTACAAGCACGGATAATGATTTAAAACGCGCTTTAAAGAGAATCGGCGAATCTTCAGATTCAGATACTTATATTGCAACCATTGCGGCAAATATTGATGACGTTACCGAAGATGATATTACTTCAGCTATTAATGAATGTGCAGATTTTGCCTCCGTTATGGTTAGCAATTACTTCGATAATCGCGGCGTCATTAATGATACAGGACTTTCAGGAATTGAAGTAACTTTAAATGATGAAACTGTAACTTTGAGTTTTAAAACTATTGCTCAGCGCGTTGTGACTTACAGCGGCGACGATAACCACATTTCTATGGTAAAACTCAACGGCGCAACTGATACTCGAAGTGATATTGTTAATGTTACAGGGCAAGATTTATTTGGCTGTGATATTTTCGATAATGAGTGGTCCGGAAATGAAAAATCCGGTACGGCAATGCTTAACAATATGATAACAGTTTACAACAAAACGGACGCCTGCGACGCCGCGTGGCTTAGTTCAGACGGAATAACTTTGGCGGACGTTGCACATTCTACTTTAAATATAGCTCAAACAACTTTAGGCGCAAGACTGCAACTTTACAACAATGTTTCAGATATGCTTGATAATCAAAGTGCGATTATTACCGGAGATATTACTGAACTTAGCGGTACAGATGTTGCAGAACTTGCTACACAATTAATGGAGCTTACAACCGTTTACAACCTTGCACTTTCACTAGGCGGCAGAGTCTTGCCACAATCTTTGGCAGATTATTTATAAAAAATTTATAAATTAGGCAGGATTTTTTGACGAAAGGGGGTAATAGAAATGCAAATGTTGAGATTAAATACAAGACATGCATTGCCGCAAACAACCATCAGAAATCATTTAGGGCGGATTGATAAAAGCACTGTCGTTCCCGCGGAAGTTCATACAAATTTGGAATTGGGCAAGTCTAATCAAGGCGTTACTCAACCTTCACTGCAGCTTGATAATTATCCCAGCCGCAGAGCATGGGGCGCACGTAACCTAGACGATTTAACCCGTGAATTTGGTCAAAAAGGTCTTTCAGATGTTAGATCTGGAACTTCACGCCGTACTCAAATTGCATGGGAACGCGCAGAAAATGGCGGTAAACCCGGTAACGATATTAATCAGCAAATAAAAAACGAAATTTTTTCTAGAGAACCTGAAACGCTCGTTGAATTTGAACTGATGGACGGTCCAATAATTACGTACACGCCGTCACAAATTGTAGGAGAACCAGAAGTTGGAGACGTTACCGCCGAAATTGACACGGAGCCTTTCGCTAATGTTCATTTCAAGCCCGGCAGTCTAAATACCTACCTGCAAAGTGAAGGTTACATTCGGCGTTATGTGACAATGAATGAATATGACATCTACGCTTAAAAATTTTTCGGCGATCTTGTCTTGATGTTAATCTTAACAAATTTTCAATTAGCAATGGGGGCAGGATTAATGAAAAAAATTAAAACTACAAGATTTGGTGAAATTGAAATTGATGAAAAGCGAATTGTACATTTCAAAGACGGTATCCCCGCGTTTGAAGACGAACATGAATTTGTTATTCTGCCGTATGACGAAGAAAGCCCGTATTACTTCATGCAGTCTTTGAAAAGCCCGGATTTGGCTTTCTTGTTGACAATTCCTTTCCTTTTCTTCCCGGATTATACTTTTGAAGTTGATGATGCTACTTTGGAAGAATTGGATATTAAAGACGGCGATAACGTTTCTTACTATTCGCTCATAACAATTCCAAATTATAGTATTCGCTACATGACAACAAATTTACTTGCGCCGGTTATTCTTAATACGGCTAATATGAAGGCAAAACAAATTGTACTTGAGAAAACTCATTACACAACCAAAGAACGCCTCTTCCCCGATGCCAAAAAGGAGGTCAAGTAAATGCTCGTTTTGACGAGAAAGCCGCGCCAACAAATTATGATTGGCGACAATATCGTCATAAATGTCGTTGAAGTTCAGGGAGAGAACGTGCGAATTGCTATTGATGCACCAAAGGATATAAAAATTTATCGCGGCGAAATTTATCGGGCGATACAAGAAGAAAATCAGAGGGCAGCAACGCAACTGGGGAATGTAGATCTTCATAGCGCACTGCCCCTGAAATAAAACGCCAATCAGAAACGGCGGCAGAAATTTTTGCATTGTTAAACCGCAGATTTCGAGTGGCATATTTTAAGGAGGATGAAAAAAATGGAAGTAGGGAAGCTGCACGATGTCTTTTCGGCGGCAGTCGTGGTAAACGCGGCTGAAAGGTCAAACACCAACGCTCAAGGCGCATACCAAAATCCCCAGGGATTCAATTCGCCGGCGGCAACTGTAGAAAATTCTCAGGGGAGTTTTATTGTTGACGCAAAAAGCATTCAAACTGACGCTGAAACTAACAAAAAAGTTCAAGATGATGTTGACGTTCAACTCAAACAGCCGATGGATGAAAAAACTCTCGAAAACATTACTCAGGAACTCAACAAGCTTATGAGTAAAATCAATGCAAATCTTCATTTCAATTATCACAAGGAAGCCGGAATGTTCTCCGTTTCACTTGTCGACAAAGAAAGTGGAGACGTTATTAAAGAATTGCCGCCTGAAGAAATGGTTAAAAACATTGTCAAAGGAAAAATTTGGATGGATGCTTTTATCGGTACTATTGTTGATACCAATGCTTAATTCTCTTAAAAAATTTAAGCCCGTATTGCAATTTACTTAAGTATCTTATCTGCATTGAGCGTCAAGGTATTCAACTTGACGCTTATTTTTAAATTGCGCACATTTTCAAGGAGGGATTTACAATGGGCGTTAATGGAATTTACGGCTTATCCGGCTCCGGTCTTGATGTTGAATCTATGGTTAAGGTCGGTATGCTTAGCAAACAAAGTGAATATGACAAAATGCAACAAAAATATACTAAAAATGAGTGGAAAAAAACCGAATATCTTAATGTTTACGGCGAACTTCAAACTTTCAACAGTTCCACTCTTTCGCAGTATAAACTTTCCAGCAATATGAATGCGCGCTCTGCGTCAAGCGCGAACTCTTCAGTTGTTTCAGCGACGGCGAATGCCAGTGCCGCGCTTATGACGCACTATGTCAACGTTTCAAGCCTTGCCTCAAATGTTTATTTAATTGGTACAAAATTGGATCGTGAAAACGAAACTGCAAGTGTTAAAAATCAACTTCAAAGTATTTTGTTCGACACAATTTCAAAATCCGGCGATAATGTTATTGCAGATGGAGTAACTTATAATTCTACTGATACGGCAATTTCTTTTTCAATCAATGACGGAATTAACGGACTTTTGGCAAGTACAGATTCAAATGCTGTAACTGCCTCTGCAAGCCCGGACGCTACAACCGGCGATACAGGCAAATATACTATTTCAGTTACACAACTTGCAGAACCGCCTCAAACTTTGGGCGCAAGTGTTGCAACTGCATTGGGCGTTGCAGTTACTCCCAGTTCCGTTTTATCAGACACTTTAGACACTGTGGCAAGTAACAATAACTTAAATATGACCATTGGTACCTATTTATCAAATTTAAATGTAGCTGACACTACAACTGCGCTTGAATTTAAAATTAAAGACGGCACTACCGACAGTAACGGCAATGAAAATTATTCAAAAATTACATATACCTACGCTGACCTTAAAGACCTTATGGACGGTACAAAAACTTTCCAAGATTTCATTAATAACCTTAATGAAAAAATTCAAGCCGGCGGAGCCTCTAACGTCACAGCTAGCATTTCCGAAGACGGTACACTTTCTTTATCTAATTCTGAAACAGGAGCATCAAGTAAAGTTGCAATATCAATCGATTCTGCAACGGCTCTTGCCGCATTAAACAATTTCCGCACTTTAACAAGTGGTGGCACGGTTAATCCCTATGCTATAGAAGGAACTCAATTTGACGCAGTGGCGGCAGGCGTTGTATTTAGTATGTTAATGGGCGGAACAAGCTCCTCTCATTTAAGCGATTTAATGTCCGCAGGAAGTCTTAGCATTTCAGATGGTGTAGTTAATTTTGCACTTGCCGGCACAAATGCTGCAGTTACAATTACAGATAGTAGCGGCAATTCAACGAGCCTTACCCCGGAATCAAATACTTTCACCTATAATAATGTTACTTATACTATAAAAGAGACAACAACTACAAGTAATCCAAATGGCGTTACAATTTCAAATACCGGCGACCAAAATATAAAAATTACTTACGGCGATCTTGCAAACGGTTTTACTTTGAATGAATTAGCCTCAAAGATTAACAGCCAAAATACAAATATCCGCGCCACTTATGATTCAGTTCAAGATAGATTTTCTATTTACAACAAAGAAAGCGGCGAAGAAAATCAACTCAATATAAGTCTTGCCTCAAATAAAAAGGCAGAAAATCTTGATGGTGATGATGCAAATGATATAGCAGTGGATGTTGGCAATAACACTGAAAAATTATTTGATGCATTCGGTTTTAAACAATCTTCTGCAGGTACATTGATTAGCGATGTTATAGATTTTACAAAGGGCGAAACAACAAGCCTTGCCGGTACAAATGGTAGCGTTAAAATTGACGGCGTCGAATATGACATTGACTCCAACAAAACTACTGTCAACGGCGTTACTTACACTTTCTTAAATGAAACAAGCGGTAATGTTGCTGTCAATGTTACTCAAGATACAGAGGGAATTGTCGAAAGAGTTAAATCCTTTGTTTCAGATTATAACGCCTTAATGACTAAGCTTTATAAATGGTATGACGAAAAACCCAACACAGATTATAAGCCGCTTACTGCCTCTCAAAAAGAAAGTATGAAGGAAGAGCAAATCGAAAAATGGGAAGAAAAAGCAAAAGCCGGCTTGCTTTATCACGATACTACACTTGGAAAAATTATTACAGAACTTCGCTCCACCATTTCTGAAAACGTCGATGGGATTAACAGCAAATACAACAATATTTTCTCAGTCGGTATTTCAACAACCGGCTTGAAAGGTCAACTTAAACTTGACGAAGATAAACTTAATGCCGCACTTGCTGAAGATCCGGACGCGGTTTATAATATCTTTGCTAAACTCGACAGCGGCGAAAAACAATACAAATTAGAAAAACTTGACGTTGACGGTACAACTAGGACAGGAAAATATATTTGGTCTACCAAAAGTTCACTTGACGGCTATGCTGCAGTTCTTGATGATGACGGTAACCAAGTTACAAAAACTGTTGAAAGAACTTCATATAACGGCGTTGCACAGCGTCTCGGCGATATTTTTATGACCAGTATGAAGAATGTTAAATCCGTTTCCGGTTCAACTGCTGATATTACTGAAGACAGCGAATTAAATAATCTCCTGCGTGAACTTCAAACTAAAATGAGCAACTTTAAAAAGATGATGCAGGCGTTTGAAACTCAACTTTATAAAAAATATGACGCAATGGAAAGTTCATTGGCACTTTTGGGCGCGCAACTCAATTATGTTACCGGCGCGTTTAGCCAATGATAAATAATTTGTGCGGAAGGAGCTGGTGTTGATATGGTGAATGCGGCGGAAGAATACAGACGGCAACAAATTTTAAACGCGCCGCCTGAGCAGTTGACGCTGTTGCTGTACAACGGTTGTTTAAAATTTATGGATGAAGGTATTGAGGCAATCGAAGGGAAAAAATACGAGGACGCTAATACCTCTTTGCAAAAAGCACAGCGTATAATTTCAGAATTTCGCTTAACTTTAAATATGGAGTACGAAATTTCTCATCAACTGCTTCCGTTGTACAATTATGTTTTCGATAGGCTTGTTGAAGGAAATATTAAAAGCGATACTTCAAAGGTAACTGAGGCAAAAGAAATTATTACAGAATTGCGCGATGCGTGGGTAGAGGCAATGAAAAAAGCGCGTATCGAAAAAGCTAAGGGAGTGACCCCCAATGCCTGAAGTTCAAAATCTTTCAGCAGATGAAGTAACAGTGGAGGCTGACAAACTTTGGCAAACTTATCTTTCGCTTACAAAAGAATTGCTGAAATTCATTGACAGGCAAGATATTGATACTTTCCTTTCGCTGGTTCCGCAACGTACACAACTCATAGAAAAAATTGAGGCGTTACCTTCAAAAGATTATCGCCAACTTGCAGAATTTAAAGCTATTGCTGAAGAAATTAAACCGCTTGACAAAGAAATTATGTACAAGGCGCGGGCGTGGCTCAATAAATCCCGCCGCCAAAACAGTATGGTTAAATCCTACGATTTAGGAAGCTCTATGATCGGGCGCAGTAGTGTCGCTTTTAATCGCAAGTATTAATTTTCAATTTAAGGGAGTTGGGGAATTTTCCCTGACTCCTATTTTTTAGTTTTAAAATTTTCTTCTTTTAACAAGTCGGCATTTCTTTCTTTAGAAGAAAGAAACGCCTAGCAAAGAAAGAATCGCCGCCGTCCAGCGCGCTGAACTTATCTTTAGTTTTAACTTTCCGGCACGATCGAAATTTACTGTAAATTCAACGTATTGTACGCTCTGCGCATAAGAGGACGGCGGCTTTTCAAAATTTTTTTCAAAAATTTAGCGCATCCTGCTAAAATTGCGGCGCGCGTCCTTGTGCGCCTCTTCAATTTCTTATTTTTAATAAAATTTGGAGGAATTTAAATGTTAAGCGATGTTGAAATTGCACAACAGGCAAAAATTCAAAACATTACAGCTATAGCCGAAAAACTCGGTTTAACTGCCGACGATTTGGAATTGTACGGAAAGTACAAGGCGAAAATTTCAAAAGAAGTTTGGCAACGTATCAAAGACAACCCCGACGGTAAATTAATTCTAATGACGGCGATAACTCCCACGCCCGCCGGTGAAGGTAAAACTACAACTTCAATAGGGCTTGCTGACGCCTTCGCCCAAATTGGTAAAAAAGTTTGTGTTGCACTGCGCGAGCCGAGCTTAGGTCCGTGTTTTGGAATTAAGGGCGGCGCGGCTGGCGGCGGCTACGCTCAAGTTGTTCCAATGGAAGATATTAATTTACATTTTACCGGCGATTTCCACGCCCTTACAACCGCGCATAATCTGCTTGCCGCTGTTTTGGATAATCATATTCATCACGGCAACGAATTAAAAATTGACGTGCGCCGCGTTGTCTGGAAAAGAGTTTTAGATTTAAACGACCGCGCCCTTAGAAATATTGTTATCGGCTTGGGCGGCAAAAATAACAGCGTCCCGCGTGAAAGTGGCTTTGATATTACTGTTGCCTCTGAAATGATGGCGATTCTTTGTCTTGCCAATGATTTTGAAGATTTAAAAGAAAGACTCGGAAAAATTATTGTTGCGTACAATTTCGACGGCGCGCCAATTACCGCCAATGATTTACAAGTTACAGGCTCGCTTGCTTTACTTTTGAAAGACGCAATTAAACCTAATCTTGTACAAACTTTGGAAGGAACGCCCGCGCTGATTCACGGCGGACCTTTTGCGAATATTGCGCACGGTTGCAATTCTGTACAGGCTACAAAGTACGCGCTGAAACTTGCAGATATTGTTGTTACGGAGGCTGGATTCGGTGCAGATTTGGGCGCGGAAAAATTTTTGGATATTAAGTGCAGAAAAAGCGGCTTGAGACCAAACGCCGTTGTAATTGTTGCTACAATTCGTGCGCTAAAAATGCACGGCGGAATTTCTAAAAATAATCTTGCCGCGCCGAATGTTGATGCTTTAAAAATTGGACTTGCTAACCTTGAAAAGCACATTGAAAATATTCAAAATTTCGGCTTGCCGCCGGTTGTTGCGTTGAATGCTTTTCCAACTGATACGGCTGAAGAAATTGCGGCGGTTGCTGAACTCTGCGCGAGTAAGAATGTAAAATTTGCGCAGTCGAAAGTTTTTGCAGAAGGCGGCGCGGGCGGCGTCGAACTTGCACGGGCGGTTGAATCTGTACTTGACGAACAAAATAATTTCAAGTTGACGTACGAAGATAATCAAAGTATTAAGGAAAAAATTTCAGCGGTTGCAATGAAAATTTACGGCGCGGACGGCGTTAATTATTTACCTGCCGCCGATAAACAAATTGCCGAAATTGAATCTTTGGGCTTTTCAAATTTGCCGATATGTATTGCAAAAACTCAATATTCTTTGTCAGATGACGCGGCGAAATTGGGGCGTCCGAAAAATTTTGAAGTTACAGTTCGTGAAGTGAAAATTTCTGCAGGCGCGGGATTTGTTGTAGTTTTACTTGGAAATATTTTAACTATGCCGGGCTTGCCTAAACGCCCTGCCGCCGAAAAAATCGATATTACGCCCGAAGGTATTATCAGCGGGCTTTTCTAAAATTATTTTCTTAAAAAAAATTAACGCCTCCGAAATTTATCGAAGGCGTTTTTTAGTGTTCAGAAACCGCAAGCGGTATGAACTTTGCGCAATTTATCGCGAGCAGGGAATCTTTGGAAGCTGCCATTAATAAGTTTCAAAACCGCAAGCGGTATGAACTTTGCGCAATACTCGCACCGCAACCGCGAAAGCTAAGAAATTGCAACTTATGTTTCAAAACCGCAAGCGGTATGAACTTTGCGCAATAAAAATGTGTGGAAAAATTGGTGTATCTGTAAAAGGGGCAGTTTCAAAACCGCAAGCGGTATGAACTTTGCGCAATAGCAGACCTTTTTGAGCGCGTCATCATGCGCCTCAAAACAGGCTTTTGGAAAATGTTTCCAAATCTGCTGACAGTTCCAAAAAAATCTTTAAAAATTTGTCATAAAACTTTCAGAAAACTACCACTCCTCCGCGTCATTACGCCGTTTCTTAATTTTGGAAAATGTTTTAACAAAATGGCGTTCTGCCGTACCTCAAAATCACTTTCCAATTTTCAAAAAACCTAAAAATTTCTAATACAGATATTACAACAGACTTTGAAAAATTGCAAGAAAAAATTTGACAGTTTTAATTAAATATGATAACTTTCAAAAATCTAAAGGAGTGATTTTAAATGGCAAGAACTTTATTTACTTCAGAATCAGTAACTGAAGGACACCCCGACAAAGTTGCAGACAGAATTTCGGACAGCATTTTGGACGCAATTTTGGAACGTGATCCAATGGGGCGCGTAGCTTGTGAAACTGTTGTAACTACCGGACAAGTTCACGTTGTAGGCGAAATTTCAACTAATTGCTATGTTGATATTTCAAAAATTATTCGTGAGGCTGTACGCGAAATTGGCTACACAAATTCGGCTTACGGTTTTGACGCTGATACAGTCGGCGTGTTAATTTCACTTGACGAACAATCGCCGGATATTGCACAGGGCGTTGACAGCGCGTTTGACGATTCAAACGAAACAGGCGCGGGAGATCAAGGTATGATGTTTGGCTATGCTTGCAACGAAACGCCGGAATATATGCCGCTCCCAATTTCTTTGGCGCACAAATTAGCTTACAGATTGGCTGAAATTAGAAAAGTTACGGGCGAAGTAAACTATTTAAGACCGGACGGCAAAACTCAAGTAACGGTAATTTATGAAAATGGTAAACCCGTTGCAGTTGATACAATCGTTATTTCTACTCAACATAACCCCGAAGTTACTCTTGAACAAATTAAAAAAGATATGATTGAATACGTCGTCAAGCCGATTGTTCCCGCCGAATTGTTGACTGCTGAAACAAAATATTTTGTCAATCCAACAGGAAAATTTGTAATTGGCGGACCGCAAGGCGACAGCGGCTTAACCGGCAGAAAAATTATTGTCGATACTTACGGCGGCTATGCAAGGCACGGCGGCGGCGCGTTCAGCGGCAAAGACCCGACAAAAGTTGACAGGAGCGCAACTTATGCGGCGCGGTACGTTGCAAAAAATATTGTTGCCGCAGGATTAGCTGACAAGTGCGAAATTCAACTTTCTTACGCAATAGGCGTGGCGCGTCCAATTTCTGTTAATGTTGATACTTTTGGCACGGCTAAGGTTGACGAAAAATTAATTTCAAAACTTGTACAGGATAATTTTGATTTACGTCCCGCCGGAATTATTAAAATGTTAAATTTGCGTCGTCCGATTTACAAAGAAACTTCAGCTTACGGACATTTTGGGCGCGAAAGTTTCAGCTGGGAAAAACTTGACAAAGTTGATATTCTGCGCGAGCAAGCCGGTTTATAAGGGCTAGGGAATAAAGACTAAAGACTAGGGGATTTTTTCCTAGTCTTTTTTTATAAAATTTTTAGGAAGTGGTTTAATGTTCAGATTGTTATTTTTGCTGTGTTTAATTTGGGGATTTAATTTTGTAGTAATGAAAACGGCTAATCAATTTTTTTCTCCGGAAATTTTTGTAACGTACAGATTTTCACTCGGCGCGGCGATACTTTTATTTTTTGTGTACTTGAAAAAATTACCGTTGCCGCCGAAAAAATTTTGGCTCTGGATATTTTTGACGGGATTTTTTCAAATAGCCATAGGCGCGTCAATCGTGCAGTACTGTTTCAAATTTCTGGACGCGGGCTTAGTTTCGGTTTTAAATTATACAATGCCGGTCTGGGTAACAATTTTGGCGTATTTCTTCCTAAACGAGCCGCTTACAAAGAAAAAAATTTTTGGAATTGCAATTAGCATAGCGGGCGTAGCCGTGCTGATGAATATCAATCTTACGGGGAAATTTTTTGCAATAATTTTGGCGTTATTGGCGGCTATTGCGTGGGCTATTGGAAATGTTATGATGAAGGCAAAATTGTCAAAGTGCGAGCCGATAACAATGACAACGTGGCAAATGGTAGTGGGAGCGATTTTTCTTGCGATTTATTCGACAATGCAAGGCGATCATTTAGTTTATTGGACGCCACTTTCTGTAGCTTGCCTTTTGTACAACGCGGTTATAGCGTCGGCGTTTGCTTTTTTCTTGTGGGTTTACGTTCTTGAACATATGCAAGCCAGTAAGGCGTCAATTTCAGTTTTAGGCGTGCCGGTTTTCGGAGTTTTGGGCGGCGTAATTTGTTTAGGAGAACCGCTTACACTTTCTATAGTAATTGGAATGTGTATGGTTTTAACGGGAATTATTTTAGTTCAACATTCCTAAAAAAAATTTAACTCACAGATTTTTTGTATTAAAAATTTTTTAAAGCCCTGCCACGTTGAAATTTTCCGCTGTTTTGAGCTTTTTAAATTAAATCTCAGAAAAATTGCCCATGTAATTTATTTTGGCTGAAATTGCCTCTAAAATCGATTTAAACGAATTTTTTCGGACGGTTAGTACATTTTGAAAATTTTTTAAAGCCTTGCCACGTTGAAATTTTCCGCTGTTTTGAGGATTTTAAATTAAATTGCAGAAAAATTGCCTGCATAATTTATTTTGGCTGAAATTGCCCCTAAAATCAATTTAAACAAATTTTTTCGGACGGTTAGTAATTTTTTTTTTATTGAAAATTTTTTAAAGCCCTGCGACGTTGAAATTTTCCGCAGTTTTGAGGATTTTAAATTAAATTGCAGAAAAATTGCCCGTGTAATTTATTTTGGCTGAAATTGCCTCTAAAATCAATTTAAACAAATTTTTTCGGTCGGTTAGTACTTTTGTATTGAAAATTTCTTAAATCCCTGCTACGTTGAAATTTTCCGCCATTTTGAGCTTTTTTAATGCAGGTTCAAACAATCCAAAATTCGCGCAGAAAAATATCTACATCATCAAATAAAACTCCATCAATTTGCGGGTATAATTGTCCGCGAATTTTTTTTATTTTACATTCTCGATTTAAAGATTGTTCGTCAGTCATTCGCACTGTAAATTTTTGGTTAATCGTGTCAATTTCATAAATCATACCGTGAAACAAATTTGCACTCAATAAAATTGGAAATTTCAATCTTGGTTCGTAAGGTACGAAAACTTCAAAGTCTTTAAAAATTAAATCACCAATTTTAAAATTTGCTAAAGAGTAAACTGCGCCGCGTTCATCACCGCCAATGCCGCTTATCGTTCCGTTTTCTAAAATAAGTTTGGATTCGAAATGTTTCTCAAATATTGAGGGAAAAATCGAAATAACAGGGATAATTGCGCCCGTGTCAATTAACGTGGGCAATTTATAAAGTTCAATTACCGGGCGAGTATAATCGCTCATAAGCGGGATTGAAAATTCTTTCATAAAAATTCCTCCTCAAAATTCGTCTTCCAAGCCTTTTTGCGCCTCTTCTTCTTCGCAAAGAATACGATCTTGCATTTTCACGAACGGTAAATATACAATCGTTGCAACAATTAAATTTATCAGCTGAATAATCGCGCCTTGCCAGCCGTTTAATAAAAATCCCGCAATTATAGTTGGAGTTGTCCACGGAACTTGCATACCGCTGAAAGGTGCCATAAATCCTATTGAAATTGAAGTGTACGTGATTATCATTGCTAAAACCGGCGCAACGATAAACGGTACAATCATATAGGGATTAAAAACAATCGGCAGTCCAAAAATTATTGGCTCGTTGATATTGAAAATTCCGGGAATAAGTGCAACTTTTGAAACAGTTTTAATTTGGTCAGATTTTCCGACAAGGTAACTTGCGATTAAAAATCCCATAGTAAAGCCGCAGCCGCCACTTTTTGTAAAAACGTCGCTAATTTGTGATGTGAAAATATGTGCGGCAGGATTCCCCAAAAGTTGTTGCCCCATATCAAGCAGTTGTTGATTTTCCCACGTATTCGCCAAAAGTAAAGGGCTTACCACGCTGCCTACGACGTTAGGTCCGTGAATTCCCGCCCAAAATAAAACGCTCTGCAAGCCGATTATTACAATACCGCCCAAAAGTGTATCTGATAATCCCTGCAACGGCGATTGAATTAACTGAAAAATTAATTCGGGAAAAGTTGAATTTAAAACGTGATGACAAAGACCATAAACAATCGCCGCCACCGTAAAACAAAACAACGCCGGAGTAAAAGCCAAAAAGGAGCGCACAATTTCTATTGGTATTGACTCCGGCATTTTTATTCCTAAATTGTGTCTGTCACAATACAGAAAAACATTTGACACGAAAAACGCCACAAAAATTGCCGTGATTATTCCATTTGCGCCTATCCAACTGCGCGGGATTATTCCGCCTATAATTTGCCCGTTGCCTGCCACAATTTCCGACGGCAATAACGCTAAAAATGTAAGTAAGGCAGTTATGGACGCCATAGCCGCGTCGCCGCCTTCGATTGTTACCGAGCGATGAGTTATCCCAATGACAATAACAAACGCCAACGCGCCGAATGTTGCATTTGCTACGGCGTTTAATGAATCTGTCCAATTTGCGCCGAAAATCCCTGCCATAAATTCTGAATAGCCCGGAATTGGCAAATTTGCGATAAGCAGAAAGATGGAGCCGCCTATTGTAAACGGCATTGTTAATATTACACCGTCGCGCAGTGCTCGTACTGAAGGTATTTGTCCAAAAAAAATTACTTTTTCTATAAATTTGTCTAAAAATTCCTGCTTATCCATAATTTGTACACCTTCTATTTTTTAATTAAGGAGAATTTTTTTGAAATACGCTATTTCCCCTAACACCTATTTTTAGATGGCTAAATTGTTAGTTACTAGTATTTGTTTAAAAATTTTTAAGATTTAACAAGTCGGCATTTCTTTCTTTAGAAGAAAGAAACGCCTGGCAAAGAAAGAATCTTCGCCCGCCTGCGTTTTTCGCGTTAAAGGTTTCAAAAATTTAAAGTTCCAGCCGCGTTTTCTCACGTTACCGCAATTTAAAGTCCCAAGCAAAAACGGAGTGCGGCGGGCGTCATTTGCGCGCCAACTTCTTTCTTTGTAAACATACTCTAGCCCCTAATTACATAATTACGCGCCCGTTGCGTTTTTTCATTTCAAAAAATATTTGCCCGAATAAAAAACGCCGCATAATTTCTGAAAAGGCAAATAAAATTTCGTGTTCTTCTTTAGACCACGTACGCGCCCTTTTGCAATCGTCAAAACCTACGCAGCCAATAAAATCTTCGCCGTCCATAACTGCACACTCAATGTAGGAACAAATTCCACGCCGTGCAAATTCTGTCTGCGCCCTGCCAACAAGTTTTGAAGTATCGGAGCATTCACTGAATCTGCCGTGCTTAGTATTCCTGTAACGTTTCCTAATTTGCAAGCGTAGCGAGGGATCGTGCGCAACTTCAGTACTTTTAAAATCGCCGCGTACGTAGTCAAATAAAATTTTGGGCCAATAATGTCCGTCGATGTGCCAGACAACGTACGCTCTGTGAACTTTAAAATATTTTGCGAAAATCTGTAACAAAAGTTGAACGGCAAGTGAAGTATCCTTTGAATTGAAAACCATTTGAAAAATATATTCCATTGGATTTGAGAGCATTTTTCTGAAATTTTGAGAGGGCAATTCTGCATTATCGGCGGCTTTTTTTTCGGCACTTTCAAGCCCTTCACTAAAAATTGTTTCAGTGTCTTTGCCCTGCCTTTTACTTTCGGCAAGTGCGGCATCTGCGCGAGTGAATAAAATATTGTAGTCTTTGCCGTGTTCAGGATAAAGCGCAATTCCAATGCTTGCAGAAACTGAAACTTCTTCGCCTTCGTGCTGATAAACTTTTCTTAAAATATCCCTAAGTTGCTTGCATTTATTTATAACAATTTCCGGCGTTTTAATATCTTTCATCATAACCATAAATTCGTCGCCGCCAATGTGTCCCAAAATATCAGTCTTGCGAAAAGTTGTTTTAAGATTCATAGCCATATCCATAATAACCGCGTCGCCGATTAAGTGTCCCAATTTATCGTTGACAGATTTAAAATTATCTAAATCCAAAACTAAAAGCGCGTGCATTTTGGTTTTATCGCCCATTGATTGATTGACGAGGTAAGGCGCGTGAGTTTTGCTGTAAAGCCCCGTCATTGCGTCACGTTCGATAACTTGCTTAAGTTGCGCCTCTTTTTGCCGCACAAAGTCAATATTTTGCAAAAAGCCGGAAACTTTTACTGCAACGCCGTCAACAAATTCTGCGCGATACTTCATTTTTACCCACGCAAAATATCTGTTGAAAGTGTAAACTCTAAATTCCAATTCAAATTCTTGAAAGGGCGCGCTGCGTTGAGTTTTCATTGTCAACATTCTGTCAACTTGATTTTGAAATTCAATTCGATTTTCAGGGTGAACAAGCCGCGCTTTTAGTAAATGTTTTTTGACATTTTCTCGCGGCAATTCGTGCTGTAGCATTAGTGTTAATTTTTCGTCGTATTCCAATTTGTCAGCCGGAATATCCCATTCAAAAACCGCCATATCATTTAGCGCAGTTGCCAATTTGTATAAATCTGAAAGCATTTTATCACGCCCTTGCATTCATTGAAAATTTTTTTTATTATAGCAATAATCGAAGGGAGGGTAAATCTGTTGAAAAAAATTTTGCTTGCGTACAATCCAATTTCAGGCAGTGCCACTTTCAAAAAAAATCTTGACGAACTGATAGAAAAATTTCAACGCAGAAATATTTTGTTGACGATTTATCGCACTCGCGCCGAAGATTCACTTGTGGAATTTGCAGAAATTGTAAAAATCAGCGGT
>FLNY01003873.1_pt1 | contig 73798 bp, 53 predicted proteins | sample 1140381 | NCBI WGS metagenome assembly FLNY01 (sample SAMEA3878172, study PRJEB12797) | bioreactor metagenome | biome: Moose rumen | place: Sweden | collected 2011-10
GCAAAATTCTTATGGACACTAGCATCATTGAATTGAAGAAAGCGATGTTGTCTGTGGGGCAATGATTATTTAATCATCACCCCATACCTCAACGTACTTTTCGAATCGAGGGAGACGTATTTTTAAATGGCCACGTGTATGTCCATCTACGATATGCTTGTTAATTAGTCGATCTCTATATACAGGATACGAAGCAGGGGTTTTCATTAGATTTTTAATTTCTTCAGCTTTACCTGTTGCTGATTTACATAGACAGCGAATCATGTCTTTTTCCCCTTGAGATAGATTCTTCCATATTAAATCATATGAATCTTTAAACATGATTCTTTCAAAATCAGGAATTATATCTTCTAGTGTCTCGGTATCTTCTTTTGTAAAATATAGCGAGCCCAGTACTTGATATGCGTAGGCATATCCCATGGATACTGATTCGATTTCCTTTGCAGTAATTGAATCTACACCTAATAGTTTTTCATACATGTATGTTATGTCAAATTTATTCAGAGTTGTAATTTCGATAGAATCAGCTCTTTTAAAAAATGATAAATTTTTCTCAGAAGAGAAATCCTCGATATTTTCTGAAAGTCCAGTAACGACTAAATACACAGGTAGACCCTCTAACAGCATAGAGCCTACAATTGACAACAGTTTAATCATATCATTTGTTTTTGCAATATCATCTACACCAATTAATACCTTAAAGTTGTGTTGACTTGCTAGATTAATCATGTGTGTTAGTGTTGCTTCATGGGAATAATAATTATCATTGAAAATTATTGATTTTGAGATATTAATTGTTTCAGTTCCATTAATTATAACAGCGTCTCCACCTATAGATGTAGCAGAACTTATAGTTGTCTGTTCCTTGTTTGAATTAATGAATTTTTCCATACTTAGTTTGGAAATTAATGTTGTAATTGCATCACCAGAAGCAGAAAGTGGATATACTAGCCAATCATTTCGCTCTTTGAGAGAGCGTATTATTTTGCTATATTCAACAGATTTGCCGGACCCACGAAGTCCAGTAATTTTATAAACATATTTATAGGAATCTTCATTGCAAAAGTTAGTAATTATTTCATCAGCTACACCATTATCAATATAGGCTTTGCCTGCAATTCCGGGGGTACGTGTAAATGGATCAATACGTTTTATCATTATAACACCTCATATAAATTTATCATATTGATTGTTGATTTATCAAAACTGACATTTATTTATCATTTGTTATTATTATAGGGATCTATTTATATTTGGTCAAGTTGTTTTATACTTGATTATTTATCATTGAAAAACATTGACTGGAAATGCTATTATAAAAGCCAGCCTGTGAGGGCGATTGCGAAAGGTTGCACCTAATTACACCAGATTGCGAAAGGCTGTACATTACTTACCAGAATTTTTGAAAAGAAAGTGCCGCCTCTTGATGAAAGTCAGATGGCGTTATCATATTTTAACACCTTTGACATAGATGAGCGAGAAGCAATTCGTCTTGCGAAAATGACCAAAGGATATGCCTACGCCTATCAACTTTTAGGATATTGGTATTTTGAGAAAAATGTTAATAAAAATGAAGAAGTTCGCGACTATGAAGTTTCTTATAGAAGCGAATTAATCAAGTACTCCTATAGTAAATTATGGACTGAACTTTCAGATAAAGATAAGTCTATTATTGGTTATTTAGTTGAATTAGGAGCGGATGAAAAATCTATTAAGAGGGCGGAAGTAATAGATTACATGAATAAGAATGGAGAAAATATTACGTCATCGACATTTAATAAATATCGTGAGAGATTACTAGGAAAAGGGATCATAGCCACTTCTGATAATAGAGACGGTATGATTTGGCTTCCACTACCTGAATTTGGCAATTTCGTAAGATTATATCATATGGATTGAACGATAGGAGAGATTATATATGTACGACTATTTAGTAGTAGGCGCAGGCCTATTTGGTGCAGTATTTGCACGTCAGGCAACAGATGCCGGAAAGAAAGTTCTTGTTATTGACAAGAGACCAAACATTGCAGGTAATATTTACACAGAAAAGATTGAAGGCATTCATGTACACAAGTATGGTGCGCACATTTTCCATACAAACATGAAGCATGTGTGGGATTATGTGACAAAGTTTGCAACATTTAATCGCTTCACAAATTCACCGGTTGCAAATTACAAGGGCGAGCTTTACTCACTTCCTTTCAATATGTATACCTTCAATAAGATGTGGGGTGTGGTTACACCTGAGGAGGCTGCAGCCAAGATCGAAGAGCAGAAGAAGGCTGCGGGAATCACAGAGCCAAAGAATCTTGAGGAGCAGGCTATTTCGCTTGTTGGAACAGATATCTATGAGAAGCTTATCAAGGGCTACACTCAGAAGCAGTGGGGACGTCCATGTACGGAGCTTCCATCATTTATTATCAAGCGACTACCGGTTCGTCTTACTTTTGATAACAATTATTTTAATGCACTCTATCAGGGAATACCTGTTGGTGGTTACACTCAGATGGTTGCAAACATGCTCGATGGAATCGAGGTACGTCTTGATACAGATTATTTTGAGAATAAGACAGAGCTTGATGCAGTAGCAACAAAAGTTGTCTATACCGGTCCTATTGATGCCTATTTTGATTTCAAGCTCGGCACTTTAGAGTATCGCTCCGTAAGATTTGAAAATGAAATTCTTGATAAGCCAAACTTCCAGGGAAATGCAGCTGTTAACTATACAGATGCAGAGACACCATGGACCCGTATCATAGAGCACAAGTGGTTTGAATTTGGCAAGGATGAGGATGGAAATGATCTTCCAAAGACTGTAATCAGCCGCGAGTACAGCTCAGAGTGGAAGCCGGGCGACGAGCCTTATTATCCTGTTAATGATGACAAGAATGGCAAGCTTTATGAGCAGTACAAAGAACTTGCTTCAAAGGAAGAAAAAGTAATCTTTGGTGGTCGCTTAGGTGAGTATAAATACTATGATATGGATGCGGTAATTGACTCAGCGTTAAAGCTTGCAGAAAAAGAAATGCACCGTGTGTAAGAGGTATCAAAATACGAACACGGAATCGAACAAATATAGATGACATGTGATTGGGCCTATGGATAGCGAAATAGCTTCATTTGTTGACGATTGTAATATAAATCTATTTTCTATAATTGATTTAGATGTTGTACCTGAGTTTAAGACAAGGCTAAGAGAGTTATTTTTGCTTCTTAGCAAGAGAAATGATGGTGTAAAGATGAGACAGACAGTATTGGCAGATGAGTCATTTTCTAGACTTGATAGAGAAACTGCTGTGCTGATGAGCGAATTTGCAGATATACGATTGCCTAAAAAGAACAAGGAAGGTGAGTATAATATGTGTAAAGCTGTTGAAGAAATAAAGGCAGAGGGAAAAGCAGAAGGAAGAGCAGAAGGTGTTATTAACACATTAGTATCTTTAGTCAGGGATGGACTTATTAGTGTTGAAGAAGCTGCGAAACATGCTGGTTTAAGTACTTCTGAATTTGAAAAATATATCTAGGATTAGTTTGAATATGAATAACGTTAGAATCGTAGTAGACATATGTACATACAAGCGCCAGCGATGTTTGGAAAATAATATTGCGAATTTGCTAGCATCAGAATTTTTTATTGAAGGCTCTCCCTTTTTTTTGGGGGCCTTCATATTTTATAGTGGATAATGCGTACGAAATTAGATTAGATGACAATCAATTTGTGCATCTATTTTACAATAAGACAAGTCAATACTTTACCTGTAAAACGTAAGGCTGTACAATATGTTTAAACAATGTTTAGACAGGAGGCGCGGTATGCAGTTAGCAATAAAAAAATGGGGAAACAGTCAGGGGATTATTTTATCTAAAGAAATAATGGAGATGCTTAACGCTCATATAGGCGATGCACTTGAGGCGACTTTTGAAAATGGAGATTTAATATTGCAAGCTCCCAAAAAGCAATATAAGCATCGGACTTTAGAGGAGAGAATGAAAGAATCGGGCTTGTCATTGTCATTCGGTGACGAAATCAACTGGGGCGAGAGCAGAGGAAATGAATTGTGGTAAATCAGGGAGATATAATCAAGGTTGAAGGGATTAAACTTAACATGTTAGTTGTTAGTAGGAACATTATCAATGAAAATGAGGTTTGTATTGTTGTTCCTTTTAGTTCCAATTTCTGTGAGTCGGTAACCCATATTGAGAATGCTTTATCTAAAGAGCTACTCATAATTGAGCAGTTAAGATATATTGATTTGACAACTAGATTTTATAAAAAGCTCGGCATTCTCTCTTTAGAAGAGATGCAAAATATAGTGGATATTGTGCAGGGGTTATTTGATATCATATAGGAAAAACATTTTCTTGTATGGCAAAGCGGGATTCTTGTGGGCTTTTTCCTTAAGTAGTACACAAGAAGTCATAGATTCCTGTTTTTCATCAGAAAAACAGGAATCGTAAATACCCCGATTTATCAGAATGAGAAATCGGGTCCTGCGAAAGCAGGATTCTTGCGGGAAATTTCATATTTCTCCCACAAGAAGTCATGCATTTTATAGCGGGGTGAAATAGTGTATAATAATGGCTGTGGTTAGAGCTATTTAAACACAGATATTTTTAGATGTATAGATTCTTGTTTTTCATCAGAAAAACAGGAATCGTAACTACCCCCCCGATTTATCAGAATGAGAAATCGGGTCCTGCGAAAGCGGGATTCTTGAAGTTGATAATGTATGGAGACCGATTAATGGGAATATACTTAAATCCAGGAAATGAAGAGTTTAAAAGAATTTTAAAATCAAATTATATAGATAAAACAGGATTGATAAGTGTTATCAATTCAAAGATTGGTACAAAAAAGAATCTTGTTTGTGTCAGTCGCCCCAGAAGATTTGGAAAATCTTATGCTGCACAGATGCTTTGTGCCTATTATGATTGCACTTGTGAATCTAATGATTTATTTTCAAATTATCAAATTGCAAAAGAAAATGCTAAGCTTAGCAATATTAATCAATTTAATGTAATCTATCTTGATATTACTAGCTTTATTTCTGATCTTAATAGTAGAGGAGATAGTATTAATTCAATAGTTAATGATATACAGAATGCTGTGATAAAGGATATTTCCACTGTCTTTAAGGTTGATTTACAGGATTCTTTTACAAATATTCTTTTAAACTATGTAGAACAATCCGGAAAAAAGATCATTTTTATAATTGATGAGTGGGATGCCATCATTCGTGAGGCTAAGGATAATAGTGCAGTTCAGACTGCATATCTGAATTTACTAAGAAGTTTATTCAAAAATGGCAATTTTACCTCGAAAGTAGTAGCCGCAGCTTACATGACCGGTATTCTTCCAATCAAAAAGGATGGGACGGAATCTGCCGTATCTGATTTTGATGAGTTTACTATTATTAATCCGGGAAAGTTTGCAGAGTATACTGGATTTACCTCCGAAGATATAAAATTTATTTGCCGGCAAAGTGAAACGGACATTTCTGTTGATGAATTGAGAAAATGGTATGATGGCTATACTTTTGATGGTGTAAATCCAATTTATAATCCATACTCTGTAATGCAAGCGATAGAGATGGATAGATTAGAATCATATTGGCGCAAGACTACAGCGGCGGAAACATTGTTTACATATATTAATATGGATTTTAAAGGTCTGCAGGAAGATATAGCAAGATTGATTTCTGGAGAGCATATTCGTGTTGATATAAATAATTTCAATAATGATGTTGAAACCTTCAATAGCAAGGATGATGTTCTTACCTTGTTGATACATTTGGGATATCTTGCTTATGATAGTAATAATCAAATGGTTCGTATCCCTAATAAAGAGGTAAGAACTGAGTTTGAATCTTTATTAAAGAATGAGAGCAGATCAAAGCTTGCAGACTTGGTAAAGAAGTCAGAGAAGTTATTTCAATCAACCTTGGATTTGCGAGGTGATGTGGTTGCAATTTCTATCGATGACATAAGGTGTTCAGAATATGCACCGACGTTTTACAATAATGAGCAAGCTCTTAGATATGTTATTAAGTTTGCATATATTTGTTGTGTTGATGCATATCAAAGAGTAGAGGAACTTCCATCTGGTAAAGGTGTTGCGGATGTTGTATATATTCCCAATAAGGATTCGAATTTACCAGCCATGCTAGTGGAACTTAAGTGGAATAAAACTGAAGTGGCGGCATTACATCAGATAAAAGAAAAGCATTATCCAAGTGTATTAAAAGATTATGTAGGAGAAATATTGCTAGTTGGCGTGAACTATGATGAGAACACAAAAAAGCATGCCTGTATAATTGAAAGATTGTCTAAATAATAAATTGATTTGATAATTTTATGAGATTTATCACATGTATTAGGAAATCGCATTGATTCCCGCTGAGAAATCGGCGGGATTTTTTAGGGAGAAATATGAGATTAAAGATATATAATTTTTTTGTAAATAAACACACAGGTATTAGACAGAGGTATCACAGACTACATGACAATTCCTCGGGATTGGTAAAGATGCTGTCCTGGCTATATCTTATATGGCTGAATTTTGCATATTATATTCTTTTTCAAAGATGGCTAGACAAGGTGAAGGATATAGAAATATATGAGACAAAAAGGTTAAAAACAGATAAGCCTGAAAGTAGCATATATTCATTTGGAACACCTAAGCAGTTGGTTGCAAAACTTTCTACATACGATATTATTTCATTTGACATTTTTGATACCTTGATTTTTAGGCCTTTTTCTGAGCCTACAGATTTATTTTTCTTCATTGGACAGAAATTAAACTATCTTGATTTTAAGAGAATTCGCATGGAAGCCGAACACAGGGCACGTCTACATAAATATGACAAAAGAGGTTCTTTTGAGGTCACACTGCAAGAGATCTGGAAGAGATTGAGCGTAATGACCGGACTTGATGCTGAAAAGGGGATGAATCTTGAGATAGAGCTTGAAAATAAGTTCTGCTATGCCAATCCCTATATGTTTCAGGTGTATCAGGAATTGATGTCAGAGGGGAAGCATATAGTCATTACATCTGATATGTATTTGCCTAGAAAGGTCCTGGAGCGCATTCTGAAAAATAATGGTTATGAGGGATATGAGGGATTATTTATTTCATGTGAGGTAGGCGAATCAAAGGGCGGTGGTAAATTATTTGATTACGTCAAGGATCAATGCATGGCAAAATATGGTAAAAATATTACGCTTGCACATATCGGAGATAATGAAATTAGTGATGTCAAAAAAGCTAAAGCGTATGGTTTTACGCCATTTCATTATCCAAATGTGAATAGAAACACTCTTATGCGTCGTTCATATGATATGTCACCTATAATCGGTGGGGCATACCGCGGAATAATAAATAATCGTATATATTCCGGGCTTGATGCTTTTAATATGAATCAGGAATATGGTTTTATCTACGGTGGCTTATTTGTGCTTGGTTATTGTAAATACATACATGACTATGTGACGAATAATGATATTGATAAGGTTTTATTTCTTTCGCGTGACGGAGAGGTAATAAAACGTATATATGACAGGCTTTATCCGGATGACGATACTGCCTATGTATATATATCCAGATTGGCAGCGGCGAAGCTTACGGCTGGTTACATGAAATATGATTATCTGCATAAAATGGTATACCACAAGATAGGGTTGGGTAAGACTTTAAATGAAGTATTAGAAGCGATGGAATTAACAAAGTTAATGCATACTTCTAAAAAGTTTGAAAAGAAGCTCACTTATGAAAATGTTGACGATTTTGTCGACTATCTCAATTCTAATTGGAGTAGGGTTCTGTCTATCTATAAGCCTCAGCGCGACGCTGCAGGTAAATGGTATCGAGATGTAATAGGTAATGCGAAATCAGCAGTAGCGGTGGATATCGGATGGGCCGGCAGTGGATTTATGGCTCTAAGGAATCTATTCGAAAAGGAATGGAATATCGATTGCAGGCTTACAGGAATCGTCGCAGGGACTAATACAGCTCACAATGCAGAGCCGGATATGAGTGAGACTATGCTTTTAGATGGTACTCTTTCGTCATATTTGTATTCTTCAATGATAAACCGTGATTTATACAAAAAGCATAATCCGGCGAAGGACTACAATTTGTTTTTTGAGCTTATCACATCATCACCTAGTCCATCATTTAGAGGATTCTATTTCGATGAAAATGGCGAAATAGAGCTTCGTTTTTCTGAGCCGGAGGATAATCCCGAGGGGATTAGAGATATATGGTATGGTATCGAGACATTTGTGTCTGATTATGTGGATCACTTCAAAGATTATGATTATATGTTTAACATCTCCGGTCGTGATGCCTATGCACCTATGGTGCTTGCTGCAAGCTTAAATGAGAAATATCTCAAGGCGGTTTACAAAAACTTTGATTTGAAAGTTACAGTTGAATAATAAGATGAACAATAAGAAAAAGCCAAGCAAAAATGCTTGGCTTTTATTAGTGCGGAAGATGGGACTTGAACCCACACGACTGCAATAGCCACAAGATCCTTAGTCTTGCTCGTCTGCCAGTTCCGACACTTCCGCATGTCGCTCGCGACTCTGTAATAATAGCATTGTGATAGGGCTGAGTCAATGGCTTTATCTCAATTAAAGTGTCGAACTTTTGTGGATTAAATCTAAAAAATCTGTGTATTATATTTCAATAAGCCCCATTTTATGACTTTTCGTGGTATTATAGGCATATCTAGTAAACTAATCGCTATTGTGAGGTACGTAATGGCAAAATCAAAATATAGAAAACCTTTACAGAAATCACTCCGAAAAATATTAATTTATTTTATTTTGTGCTTGTGCATTGTATTGAGTGCATTCATAGATTATACCTATACGCGCACAATTTATAGTTCATATCAAACTCAAATGGATGATATATTACATTTGGTTGATGCAACTATTGACGATGACGATTTGTCTGAATGTGCAAGAACCGGTATCGAGTCTAAAGAATACACCGGCTTACATGATTTTATGGATGATGTTGATGAAGAATTTTCCATTCATTATTTGTATATAATTACACCTTTAAATACAAATGATATTGATAATGTTCAAATTATTCTTTCTGCTAATAAGGTGTATGAACGAGATGATGATGACATATTACTTTTAGGTGATTTAAGTGGTGATTCTTATTCCGCCTCAGATGTAGCCACTATGATAAAAATCATGCAAGGAACAGAAATTGTATACTTCAAAGACCGCACATCATGGGGATATGATTATACAGCGGCACTTCCTCTTGTTAATTCTGCAGGAGAACATTATGGACTTTTGTGTGTTGATATAGATGTTACAGAGATTCAAACTAAAGTATACCTTTTTAATATAATAAATATATGTATTATAGCGGTACTAAGTATCATTATTGGCCTGCTTACACATTATTGGATTAGCAGAAATATAACAGAACCAATAAAAAAACTGGAAACCTCTGTGTCATTCTTTGCTGAAAAAGCTCATAATATGGATGAACCATCACAACTTGTATATATAGGTCCGGATATTCATACAGATAATGAAATTGAGGGACTTTCAAAGGCTGTTTCACAAATGGCACTTGATATGAAAAGATATATCGATGGTATTGTTGATGCTGAGAAACGTGTTTCAGACATGAAAACACAAGTTACTCGAATGGATATGTTAGCATACCAGGACGCTTTGACTCATGTGAAAAATAAAGCATGGTATGATGAGGCAAAAATACGTGTAAATAACGATATCAAAAATAAAAAAGCAACTTTTGGTATTATAATGGCAGATTTGAATAATCTCAAAGTTATTAATGATAATTACGGTCATGACAAAGGCAATGAATACATTTTTGGCTCATGCCATCAGATATGTGAAGCCTTTGAGCATTCCCCCGTTTTTAGAATTGGCGGAGATGAATTTGTAGTATTAATTGAGGGTCCTGATTATGAAAACAGATTGATTTTATTTGAAAAGCTCATTAATTCTTTTTCATTTTCATCTCAAGATGAAAACCGCGAGCCTTGGTTAAGATATTCTGCTGCAATTGGAATGTCTGTATTTTCTGAGGGAGACAAATCGGTTGATGATGTATTTGCTCGCGCTGACAAGTTGATGTATGAAAACAAAAAGGAAAGCAAATTAAATAGAGTATAAAATATTTATGTAGACGACATATAATAGCAAAAAATCCTAAATATCTATTGACTCTAAGCCATAGTTTTGATATTATACTAACTGTTCGCGGAAGTGTCGGAACTGGCAGACGAGCAAGACTAAGGATCTTGTGGCTATTGCAGTCGTGTGGGTTCAAGTCCCATCTTCCGCAGTAATAAAAGCCAAGCATTTTTGCTTGGCTTTTTTGTTGTGGAAAATACTTAATAATTAAAAAATAAAAATGGATTGTGAATGCGCAAAGAAATTTCGCAGTTGAGTGAGGCGTATGCGGTTTGGCAGATTATATGAATTGACTTAACAGAAATGTCTATTGATTATTGATTTATTCTTTTGTATTCTTTTAAAGGTGAGGTAATGATTTATGAAGGGGCTGTTTTTATTTCCACCTAATTGGTGTTGTTCACATCCTTATATGAGTATTCCATGTTTGATACCATTTACACGCAAACATGATCTAAAAGTTATTGATTTAAATATAGCTTATAATGATTTTATCAAAAGTGATTATTACTTGAATTATTCATATTGCAAAATACAAAAAAAGCTGCAAGGGCATAAAGAATACGTAAAGTACGATATGATTTATGAATTTTTGAAAAACGAGAGTAGGCAATTTGATAAAATCATAAATAATATTGATGATTTTCTGCAAATCGATAATTATGTTTTTTGTGGAAAATACATTGAGGAACTCAAGGGGTTTATTGAGGTTGCCAATGATACCAAGTCTGATTATTATCGTGTAAAAACTATTGACGAATTATTACAGGCTATCAATGATAATGAAAATAACCATTATTTGCATTTCTATGATTATTACTTTAAAGATATTGACATAAGGAATCAATCTGTTGCAATAATTTCGCTCGCAGGTACGCAGCAGCTCTTATCGTCTATGACATTGGTAGCATATCTTAAAAAACGAAATCCTTATATTAAAATAGTTATTGGCGGTAATGCATTTACCAAAATAACAAATCGAATTAATGACAATTGGAAGAAGATTGTCGGTAAACTTGTTGATTATATATCTTTGTATGAAGGAGAATATAGTCTTGTCGAGATACTTGATTGTATAGAACATGGTTTTATTAATCAAAAAATTACCAATGCAATTTATATATACAATGATGAAATAATAGTTGATAAATCTGATGATAGGATTGTTGATATTGAGCATATCGTTGAACCTACATTTGAAAATTATAATTTACAGGCATACTATGCTCCCACTGTTATTTTGCCATATTATGTAACCCGAGGATGTTATTGGAAAAAGTGCACATTTTGTGATCATGACTTTGGCTATTCGGATTGTTTTAGAATAAAAAGTATTGACAAAATAGTAGCGGATATACAAAGCTATGTGGAAAAATATAATGTCGAATATATTCATTTTGTAGATGAAGCAATCTCGCCTGGTTATTTGGATAGGATTTCTGATAAATTTATCGAGTTGGATTTAGGACTAAAGTGGTTTACATGCATTAAAGCCTCGTCTCAGTTTACGATTGATTTATGTCGAAAAATGAAGAAGGCTGGCTGTCAATTTGTTTCTATAGGTGTTGAATCCTGCTCTCAAGATGTTTTGGATATTATGAATAAAGGCATTACGATAAAGGATATTAGAATCACTCTTCATAATATGAAAAAAGCTAATATTTGGGCGCATTGTTTTATGATAAACAATTTTGAGGGTGAAACCAATGATAATAGATGGGAAACATTCTTTGAAATTAATAAAAACAAAAGTGTTTTCACATCAATAGGAATGGGAAATTTTACATTATCTAGAAATGCAAAGATTGCCGAGACGATATTAATCGATGGCATTGAAGAAGTAAGTGAATTTAGCAATGATTTGATCTATGCTTCAGAATCGGCCCTTGATAAAGAGCATGCAAATCAATTGTGTCATTATTATCGAGATATTAGTTTTACTTCAGAATTTCTATCAAAAATTATTTTTGAAAGAGAACATCTTGCGATTTTTATGGCCAATATTCAAGGCTTTACCAATAGTGATTTTTTAAAAAGAGAATATCTTAATAAGGTGAAATATAATAAGAGATTTGTATTAATGAAGGAACTTGAAGGTAAATTATATGTGTATTCATTACTAAATAAAAATGAATATGTTTTACCGAAGAGTCTAAAACCTATATTAGATTTATTTGAAGGCGATTTAAGTGAGTTTATAAAAAATCACATGGTTCAAACAATTGCTAATAAGGATGATTTGGTTTATTTCTTATTAGAGGAATTGTTTGCATAGATTTCGTTTTAGCAGAGACAGGAATTGAATCAAAATAGAAAGGAGGGAGAAAAATGATTTTTGAATATGAAAAGATCAATGATGATTTCTTAGAAGAAACAAATTTGGTACATTCTGTTTGTGATAACAACAATATTAACATTCAGTAATAGGAGGGGGCCAGCATAGCTGGCCTTTTATGTTATGTATAGATGTATTTTACAAATAATTTGTGGGATAATTCGCAGTGTAACACTAATAGTTATTACAGTACTGTGCTCGGATTTTATAGATGATTTGCTTGTAAATAAAAATTCTTTGAATTTAAATTTGATTATTATTATCAGCGCTTTAATATGTTTACATTCTGCGACTTTATATTTAGAAAAAAAATTCGCGTCGGCCTATGCTATGCATTATAGTGCAAAGATGAGGCTTCTGTTAATAAGAAATGGGCTTGAAAACGGGTGTGATAATTTAGTTACTTATTTTGATACGATACTGGATAATGTAGAAAAGTATAGGGAAACAATTGGCTCTTGTGCTGTTGGTATTTTCACTATTTTTATGGCTGTTTTTGTTGCATTTAGAATTGATGTTATTCTGGCCATAATAGCAATATTACCAATACCGGTTTCGCTTTTTATATCTAATAAGTTGCTAAATGAGCTTAGGCAAGTTAATAATAAAACGCTGAATTATACAAATCGCTTTAATACAGATGTATCACAGACGATATCGGCTTATTATGAATTGAAAATTTTTGATGCATTACCACAGATTCTTAGAATTTTAAATTTAGAAAGCAGTGAGATTAAAAATTGCGAGCAGGAAAAAAATAGAATTAACTCTATTCAGGGACGCATAGGAATATGTGCCAGATTTATGCCTCAATTAATAATTCCGATTGTTGGAGGTGTTTTTTGTTACAAAGACATAATAACTGTAGGAGAATTAATAGCCATGAACCTTATAATCTCCTATATTGTAAATCCATTAGAAAAAATTATAGGATTCATTAAGCAAAAAAAAGAATTAAGCGACATTTTGATTGAATTAAGTGATATTGAAAATAATAGTTTTGGTTTTATAGATGATAATAAAATCTTGTCTAATCAACATGAGATAAAATTCGATAATGTGTGCTTTTCATATGATGAAGAAAAAGATGTAATATCAAATTTTAATCTATTGATATCCGAGGGGGAAGATATTCTTTTAGAAGGAGAAAGTGGTAGAGGTAAGACAACTGTTATTAAACTTTTGATGGGAATTTTACATCCTCAGTTAGGAAATGTATTTATTGGAAATCATAATGTGGATGAAAGACGATTTGCCCAAGCTTTGATATCATATATGCCGCAAGCTCCGGAAATATTCAGTGCTTCTCTAAAAGATAATATATGTCTTTCCTGCGACTATGATGAGCAAAAGTTCGATAGGATTATTGGATTAGTATGTTTAAGTGATTTCGTTAAAAATCAAAGCGATGGAATAGATGCTCTTGTTGGAGAAAAGGGAATTAGGTTATCTGGAGGGGAAATTAAACGTGTTGCTTTAGCGAGAGCGTTGTATGAAGGGAAATCAATTTATATATTGGATGAGCCCTTTGCGGGAATGGATTTTGAGACAATGCGACAAGTTCAAAAGAATATTTCCGGTGAATTATTAGATAGTACAGTTATAATGATTTCGCATCAGGAAATATCAAATTGGAACGGTAGTGTGAGAAAAGTAGTTATATGATGAGTGGGATAAAATGATAAAAGATTTTGCAACTATAAAAAATTGTATAAGGTTTTTAGGTGAAAAAAAGCGCTCATATTTTATAGGGATGGTATTAGCTAATCTTATAGGGTCGCTTTGTTATAATATTTCGCTTTCGTTTATTATGCGCTATATGATAGAGGCGGTTGAGTATCAATCTGTAGGTGAGGTTCATAAGGCGCTCTTTATAGCAATAGCTTCCTTGTGTGGGGCCGTAATAGTGGAGCCGTTAGCAACTAAAGCAAAAAAAGATGCAGTTTATAGTATGTTATTTTCCTTGAGGGAGGAATTGATGACAAAAATATTCGATTCTAAAACTGAAGAGTTTGAAGCGTTTACAAAAGGCGAATTACAGTCGGTTTTGATTGATGAGACGAATAATATTAGAGATATTTTTTTGTTTGATATTCCAAATCTGGTATTTGCTATATTACACGGTGGAATTGCTATTACTATTATGCTCTACTACAATGTTGCTTTAGGCGCAATTGCGATTTTTCTGGGCCTGGCCAGAGTATTAGCCGGGAAAATGATTAACAAAAAAGTATCCGGTGTTTCAGAGAAAACACAATCTTATAAAGAAGATTTATTGCAGACAATAATAGAGTTAGTAGAAGGAAATCCATTATTGTATGATAGCAATTTACAAAAGTGGCTCGTGAATTTATTAGAAAAAAAAGTACAAAGTTATTCTTTGGAAAAAGCGAATCGAGATAGTATTTGCGGCGCTGCAGATGCAATAGATGTGTTTTTGGAAAAAATAAATTATTTGTTAATATTAATTATAGGTTTTTGGCTTTTTAATAGTGGAGCTGTATCTTTAGGAATAATAGTTGCCGTTATTAGTTTACAAGGAAATGCTAGTTTTTTATTTCAGAATTATCATTCTTTTTCATTAGGCTTGGCAAACCATATTCCCGCCATGCAAAATATCTTAATTGTATTAGAAATGACAAAAGAGAGTCGTGAGAGATTTTCTATTTCTGATGAAATTAATAGTTATGATTTGGAGGATGTGTCTTTTTCTTATCCGGATAAAAAGATTTTGGATAACATATCGTTACATTTTTCTAAGGGGACGTTTAATATAATATCAGGAGATAGTGGACGAGGAAAAACTACTTTGCTAAAAATTATAATGGCATTGTATAAACCTCAAAAAGGAAACAGATTTATAAATGGCAAAGAGTATGGGTTTGATAGTATTATTAATATTATTGCTTATATGAGTCAAAATACCGTTCTATTTTCTACTTCAATCAGGAATAATTTGTTAATTTATAATCCTGATGCAACAGAAGAGGAGATGGTGGCTGCATGTAAATCTGTAAAAGCACATGATTTTATTATGGGATTGGGCGGTTACGATTATGTTATTGCGGATGACTTGGATAATATTTCCGGTGGTCAAAAGCAGAGAATTGCTCTGGCTCGAATTATTTTAAGTAATAAACCTATTTGGATTATAGATGAGGGAACTGCAAATATTGACACTTCAACTGAAAAGGAAGTTATAGAATATCTACAAGAGGAAAAAAAGAACCGAATTATTATCATGGTTACACATCATAGTTATTTAGAGGGACAAGCAGATTGTATCTATAGACTATAGTCATGATAGTAGTTAAAAGAATAAATATAGGTAGACAGCGTGGTATGGCATTTAATGAATTGTTGGATATTACAAGGAAAGAAAAAAGTATAACATTACGACAGCTTTCATATGGACTTTGTTCTGAAGCTGAAATGTCTTTTATATTATCCGGTGCTAGGCTACCTAGCTATCAACTTCGGAATCGTTTTATGTCAAGAATAGATATCAATCCCGAAGGATTTGAGGATTTTATAGATAAAGCAGAGTATGATATTTGGCTAAAAATAAATACGTTGCTTTTTTATTTAAGAAATAATAATTTGTCTGAAGCTGAAAAACTGTTATATAGATTTAAAGATTTGACTATTGATGTGCTTCAAAAACAAATAGTGTTGGATGTAGCGGCTCGTATTCTAAAAATTAAAGGCGCGCCAAAAGAAATAGTGAGAGATAAATATTATGAAGCGATTTGCCTTTCCATGGGAAAAATTGATTTGAAACAATTGCCTAAATATTTACTTTCGCCATATGAGTATATTTTGATTTTTGAATATTTACACATTAAAGCGCTCGATTCTTCAAATGATTTAAAAGATAGGATAATTGATACTTTTTTTAAGATGATCGATTATGTTATTTCTCTTGAAATTTGCGATTTATCAAAGGTGAAGATTTTGCCGAGAGCTGTGTGCTTATTATATGGAGTTCTGTCAAATCAAAATACACCACGATGTGAATTGTATAATAAAATAAAAGTGTTTACCGATTATTCTATATCTCTTTTAAAGAGAACTAATCGGTTATATTCGTTAATTGAATTAGTTCAGGTTAGACAAGAGTTAAAGTGCTCATCAAAGGAAGATAATGAATTGTCTTTGTCATTGAAGGAATATTATTATGAATATAATATTCCGGCTAGTGATTTATTTGATACGTATATGTATGAAGAGACAATGGTATATAATATTTCTGATGTAATAAAAAGTCGTCGAATACTTTTTGGTAAAACACAGAAGGATATTTCAGAAGGCGTTTGTTCATTAAAAACAATCTGTCGAATTGAACAAAATGAAACTAATCCTCAGCCTTCAACTCTTAAATTGCTTCTTCAAAAATTGAATATTTTTTCAGATTATCGTAGATCTGAAATTATAACAAAAGAAGTGGACATTATTAGACTTTACGATTCATATAAGCTTGCCAAAAATTGCAAGGATGTGGAGTTGGCAAAGAGTTTACTTATTAGTCTAAATGATAGGATTGATAGAAATATTCCTTCTAATTGCCAGATATTAAACAAGCTTTTTTTAGATGCGGAATATGATAATAATAATATTTCTGGGATTGATTATAGGAAAAAACTTGAAGAATTATTGAAAATCACATTGGATGTTAACTATATGCAGAGTGGTTTAAAAGGTGATTTGCCCTATTTAACAATCGCAGAGAAAAAAATACTATTTTCAATTATTCGGTTTGAACATGAGAACGGGATTAAGGATAGCGGTTACCAATTTTTTTTGAAAGGAATATGTTCTAAGACAGAGAATCACTTGATTCATGCGTTCGGAATTAAATATTATGAATTATATGCTGGTTTGTATGCATCAATTATGGTTAAAGAACATGATTATAAAAGGTCAAATGATACATTAAAAAATATAATTCATTATAATCTAAGTGAAAGAAGAAATACCTGCCTTGCTCAATCATTATATGGTACAATGCGCAATGAAGCTGTAAGAACTCAGAATTTTTATAATCAAATATATAATGATCAATTTTTGGAAATATTATCTTTTTCTTCTTTTACATTAGATAAAAGAGATCATGAGGTCTTTGAAAATAATTTTCAAAAGTATCGTAATTGTATTAATTGGACAATTTAATATTATTGGAGTTATGATATCCGGAAAATGGATTAAGTGTAAATAAAATGGTATAATTCATCACATGAAGATATTCGGTAAAAAAAACGATGTGATATTAATATTATGCCTGATAATTATAGGGGCGGTTTTAGCCGCCTCTTTTTTTGCTATAAAAGGGATGGGAAGTTATGCTGTTATTACTGTTGATGGAGAGATAGTTGCCAGGTATTCTCTGAATAAGGATAGGACGGAAGTGATTTCTTTAGAGAATGGAGAGTCAAATACTATTGTGATTTGTGATAATAGTGTCTGCGTTAGCGAGGCAACCTGCCCGGATGGGTTATGCGTAAATATGGGCGCGATTAGTCGTGAGGGGCAGACTATAGTGTGTCTTCCTCACAAACTTGTAGTGTCCATTGAGTCGCGATCTGCAGATGATAACCTGGAATTTGATGGAGTGTCAAATTAATGAAGAGTACCAGAAAATTAACTATTTATGCGCTTTTGATTGCTGCGGCTTTAGTATTATCTTATATTGAATCTATAATACCTACTTTTTTTGCAGTACCCGGAATGAAGCTTGGATTAACTAATATAGTGATTGTCGTTGCATTATACAAAATGAATAGGAAAAGTGCTTTGCTTATTAATTTCGCCAGAGTTATATTGGCTACAGCGATGTTTGGAAATATGGCAAGCTTTGCATACAGTATAGGTGGTGCAATGCTTAGTCTTACAGTTATGATTCTTGTGAAAAGGCTTGGCAGATTTTCTATAATCGCTGTAAGTGCATGTGGTGGTATAGCCCATAATCTTGGGCAGATTATTGTTGCGATGATTCTTTTATCTACATATCAGGTGGGATATTATATGATTGTGCTTTGGTTTACAGGTATTGTTTCAGGGCTTTTTATAGGAATTATAAGTGGTCTTATTGTTGAGCGATTGCCTGATGTCAGGGTAGATTCATAATATTTTTGGAGAATAATTGAATGAGAAAAAGAAAATTGATTTTGATAATGATAGCAGCAATGGCACTGTCAGGTTGTGGCAAATCAGCTTCTGTTATAACTACTAATTCTGAGGATAATTCCTCTACTCAGGAAGTTTTTGCGATGGATACATATATGACAGTTACTGCCTATGGTGATGACTCTGATGCGGCAGTCGAGGAGGCGGTGGAGGAGATTAATCGCATCGATAAAATGCTTTCCACCGGCAATCCTAATAGTGAAATTGCCAAGCTTGACCTGGTAGGAGAGATTACTCTCTCGCAGGAGGCGGCAGGTCTTGTTGCCAGAGCCCTTGAAATAGGGGAGGATGTTGATGGAGCCTTTAATATTGCCATTTATCCTGTAGTAGATTTGTGGGGGTTTTACAATGATAATTATCATGTTCCCACAGATAGCGAGTTAGAGGAAGCAATGGCATTGACAAATGTTGCTGATATTTCCTTTAATCAGGAAAACGGAGATATTTCTTTTGCCACTCAGGAGATGGCGATTGATTTGGGTGGTATAGCAAAGGGATATACATCTGATAGAATAATGGAAATTTTTGAGGAGCATGATTGTAGTGGAATAGTATCCCTTGGTGGAAATATACAAGCTATTGGAGAAAAGTCGGATGGAAGTAAATGGAAAATTGCCATACAGGATCCTAATGACACATCTTCGTATCTTGGGTATTTGGAGACTGATCCTGTTGCAGTTGTTACATCGGGTGGTTACGAGAGATATTTTGAAGAGGATGGAGTGACATATCATCATATAATTGACCCTGCTACTGGTTACCCGGCGGATAATGGAGTGATATCTGCGTCGATTATTTCTGATGATGGTACTCTTGCAGATGCTTTGTCTACATCTGTTTTTGTTATGGGACTTTCGGACGCCACCACTTATTGGCGCAATCATAAAGATGATTTTGACATGATTCTCTACACCGATGATGGGAATCTATATGTTACCAGTGGGATTGCGGATATTTTTAAATCTGATTTAGATGTCACAATTATTAAATAGTGACTTAATTAATGATAAAACGGGCGACACCAATTCGAAATCACTTGATTCCTAACTGGTGCCGCCCCTAAACATCATGTCCAATGGCCTATACCTCTCATTCTGCTTTACTTTAATCGTACATCATTGAAATAAAACTTAATTCTCTGGTGGACCGTACCTCCCTTTCCAAAATGCTAATTTCTTTTTCTTTGATAATTACATTATAGCTCGACAAAAATGAATTGCAAGATAAAATGCGGATTTATATTAAAATTGTCAGATAGCTACATGTTCGATAAAAAGTTCTGTGAAAAATTACGAGTTGCAATTTTTTTTATGACACAAGGATTCAAATTTCGACCTTTATACACCTTGACTTGAACAGGAATTTTTTATAGAATACTAAATGTTCGCAGAAGTGGCGGAATTGGCAGACGCGCAGGCTTCAGGTGCCTGTGGTAGCAATATCGTGTGGGTTCAAGTCCCATCTTCTGCATCCCTTCATTATGTCCCTGTTATTGGGATTAATAGTTTTTCATTATGACGGATAGGAGATTACGTTGTAGTCTCCTATTTTTTTGCTTAAAATACGTAATCGTAATCGCGTAGAAAATTTTTTGAGAATATTTCTAAACAAAAAAGGAAATCCTTTTTTTTTATGTAATTTGTATTATAGGAGTGTCGTGTTAATGCAAAATGGAGGCTAAAATGGGCACAATAAGAGAGATGATTGAGCAGATGGAAAGGGAGACGCTTAGTCCTTTTGCTACGCTCAATGAGAATTCACGCGGCCGTGATGTTGACGAGCCGGAGTGTGATATCAGACCTCTCTTTCAGAGAGATCGAGACAGGATTCTTCACAGCAAAGCATTTCGTCGATTGAAGAACAAGACACAGGTTTTTCTTACTCCTCAGGGTGATCATTACCGGACCAGGTTATCTCATACCTTAGAAGTTTCACAAAATGCAAGGACGATTGCCAAGGCTCTTCGTTTGAACGAAGATTTGGTTGAGGCTATTGCTCTTGGCCATGATTTGGGACACACTCCCTTTGGCCATGCGGGAGAGGCACAGCTCAATGAAATGTGTTCTACCGGATTTATTCATTCTGAGCAGAGTGTTCGAATAGTCGAGAAGCTTGAAAAGGGCGGTCAGGGCTTGAATCTCACATGGGAGGTAAGAGATGGTATTCGCAATCATCAGACCGAGGGGCATCCTTCCACTCCGGAGGGGCAGGTCGTTAGATTGTCGGATAAGATAGCGTATGTCAATAGTGATATTGATGATGCAATTCGCGCACATATCCTTACTGAGGATGATATTCCTATAGAGATTCGCAAGATTCTTGGAATGACATCTACAGAGAGGCTTGATACGCTTATTCATGATGTTATTATTTCCAGTCAGGATAGTCCCGAAATAAAGATGTCTCCTGATATCGGAGAGGCTATGAGTGAGCTTCGCAGATTCATGTTTGCAAATGTATATAAGGATTCCGTGGCAAAGACCGAGGAAGTCAAGGCTAAGCGTATGATACGGGAGTTGTATGAGTATTACACCTATCATTTTGATGAGCTACCGGACAGGTATAGAGCTATGGAGGAGCAGGGCACCAGTCAGGAACGAATTATTTGCGATTATATTTCCGGCATGACGGATCAATATTGTATTACCAAATTCAACGAATATTTTATGCCAAAGGCATGGGTTGTAGATGGGTTTTAGAAATAGAGGAAAATAATGCCATTTTATTCAGATGAGATTATCGAGGAGGTCCGTTCGAGGACGGATATTGTCGATGTAATCTCCAGTTATGTCAATCTAAAAAAACAGGGCAGTCAGTATTTTGGATTATGTCCTTTTCATAATGAGAAATCAGCTTCATTTTCTGTAAGCCCCCAAAAACAAATGTATTATTGTTTTGGTTGTGGGGCAGGAGGCAATGTTTTTAGTTTCCTCATGAATTATGACAATATGACTTTTAAGGAAGCGCTTGAGGAATTGGCACCACGATGTGGCGTTACATTGCCACAGAGAGAGCTGACTTATCAGGAGCGCCAGAGAGCAGACAAGCGTAGCCGATTGTTTGAGATTAATAAAGAGGCTGCGGCGTTTTATTACAGAATGCTCCGTATCGATGAGGGCCAAAAGGCAATGGATTACTTTAAGGGTCGACAGCTTTCGGATGATACAATGCACAAGTTTGGGCTTGGATGTACCAGCCGGTATTCGGATTCATTGTATAAGTATCTTCGTGGCAAGGGTTATGACGATGAGATTCTTAGAGAATCCGGATTAGTTGCATTGGATGAAAAGCACGGTGGGCATGATAGGTTTTGGAACAGGGCAATGTTTCCTATTTTGGACGCCAATGGTAAGGTAGTAGCATTTGGCGGTCGAGTCATGGGCGATGGAGAGCCCAAATACCTTAATTCACCGGAGACTGTTATTTTCAATAAATCCAAGACACTTTTTGGATTGTATTTTGCTCGACGTACCAAGAGAGCTCAGTTTATTTTATGCGAGGGATACATGGATGTGATTTCTTTGCATCAGGCTGGCTTTGACAATGCGGTTGCATCTCTAGGTACTGCTTTGACTGAGGGACATGCGGCTATGTTGCATCGCTACGTCAAGGATGTATATCTTAGCTATGATTCTGATGGAGCCGGTCAGAAGGCTGCACTCAGAGCTATTCCTATTTTAAAAAATGCAGGTATTTCATGTCGCGTTATTAATATGAGCCCATACAAGGATCCTGATGAGTTTCTAAAAGCGGAGGGAGCAGAGGAATACGAAAAGCGAATTGCAAATGCTGAAAACAGCTTTTTATATCAGTTACGTATGATGCAATCATCATATGATATGACTGATCCTGAGCAGAAGTCAGAATTTCAAAAGAAGGCTGCTTATATGATAGTTACCGAGTTTCCGACTCAGCTTGAGCGCGAGAATTATACCGAATCGGTTGCTATGACTTTCAATATTCCTCGTGATGCATTGAAAAAATACATTACACAATTGGGGCAATCAGGTGTGATTGCAGCCAGGGGACAGACTACCTCAAGAGAGCAGATCAAATACAAGAAAAAGCAGAAGGATGATGGCATGAAGATGTCACAGCGACTTCTTTTGACATGGCTTGTGGAGGAGCCTTCGTTATATGGCAATATATCCGATTTTATAAATCAGGATGATTTCGAGGAGGGCGTTTATCGCCAGGTGGCCGGTGTTGTATTTGATGCCCTTTCAAAGAATCAGCAGATTAATACAGCCGGAATGGTGGATATGTTTACAGAGGAAGAGGATCGTAAGACTGTTGCAGCTCTTTTTAATACAACTGTAGGTGAGCTGACCGATAGTATGGATCGTAGCAAGGCTCTCAAAGAGACATTGCTTCGCATAAAAAAGAACTCCCTCGAGCATGCTCATGAGAGAGGTTTGGATTTTAAGAATACCATAGAGGGTAAAAAACAATTACAGCGTATAGAACGTTTAAATATCACTGTCTAGAAAGGATTAAAAATGGCAAAGAAAAAAGTTGATGAGTTAATTGAAGAGGGAGACCTTAAGGCAGCTGCCGATCAGTTTTTGGCAGAGGCAGAGGAGGCCGATGAGTCTGAGGAAACTGAGGAGACAGAGGCTGATGACAAGGATGTAGATCTTTCGGGATTAGAGGAAATCTCTGACGAGGACCTTGAGTTCAATGAGAGCGATTTTGATAACATTGATGAGACGGCAGATGATGAGGATGTGGATGAATTCTTAGCATCTGTTGGTGCCAAAACATCTTCATCAAGTGATGATTTAGATTTGGATGACGACGATGATGGTGACTCATTTGGAAATGATGAGCTGGATTCTAAGGTGGCAGAGCTTGTTAAAATTGCCAAGTCGCAGAAGAGCATTATTGAGGATTATGAAATTACCGAATTCCTCAAGGATTACAAAATTGATGCCAAGCAGATGGAGCGTATACTTGCACACCTTGACAAAAAAGGCATTGATGTCAATTTCTCATCAGGTCCGTCTGATGCGTTGCTTCTTGCTTCTGACGATGAAGAGCAGGATGACATCGATATGTCTGTACCGGATTCGGTTAGTATCGAGGATCCGGTTCGTATGTACCTCAAGGAAATTGGAAAGGTACCACTTCTTTCTGCAGAGGAAGAGGTTGAGCTTGCAAAACGAATGGAAAATGGTGACCAGGAGGCAAAAAATAAGCTCGCTGAGGCCAATCTTCGTCTCGTGGTTTCTATTGCAAAGCGTTATGTAGGTAGAGGAATGCTTTTCCTTGACCTTATTCAGGAAGGTAATTTGGGCTTAATGAAGGCTGTTGAGAAGTTTGATTATCACAAGGGATACAAATTCTCAACATACGCTACATGGTGGATTCGCCAGGCTATAACACGTGCGATTGCCGATCAGGCTCGTACAATCCGTATTCCTGTTCATATGGTTGAGACTATCAACAAGCTCATTCGTGTTTCACGTCAGTTATTGCAGGAGTTTGGCCGAGAGCCGACTCCGGAGGAGATTGCAGAGGCAATGGGCATTACTGTAGACAGAGTTCATGAGATTCTCAAGATTTCTCAGGAGCCTGTTTCTCTTGAGACACCAATCGGCGAGGAGGAGGATAGTCATCTCGGAGATTTCCTTCCTGATGAGAATGTCCCTGTTCCTGCAGAGGCAGCTACATTTACTCTTCTCAAGGAGCAGCTTCAGGAGGTGCTCGGCACACTTACAGAGCGTGAGCAGCGTGTCCTTATTCTCAGATTTGGCCTGGAAGATGGCAAGGCACGCACACTTGAGGAAGTTGGCAAGGAGTTCAATGTTACTCGTGAGCGTATTCGTCAGATTGAGGCGAAGGCACTTAGAAAGCTGCGTCATCCTAGCCGTAGCAGAAAATTAAAAGATTATCTTGATCAGTAATTAGAATTATCTTGATCAGTGATTAGATTCCTGTTTCCTAAGGAAATAGGAATAAAACAAGGTTTCAACATAAAATAATGATAAAATTATCGCCAAGATTACAAATTATATATGACATGGTTCCGCCTTGTGCGACTGTAGCAGATGTGGGATGTGACCACGGATATCTGGCTATGGCTTTACTTAAAAATGACATTGCTGATAGAGCGATAGCGATGGATGTAAATATTGGCCCATTACAGTCTGCCAGACAAAACATAAACGAGGCGGGGTTGTCTTCAAGGGCGGATTTGAGACTATCTGATGGTCTTTGTGAACTTGAGGTGGATGAAGCCGATGTTGTATGCATATGTGGTATGGGAGGAGCGCTGATTCGAAGAATTCTCGACGCTGATATTGATGTGGCGCGTAGTGTCCTTCTTATATTAGAGCCGCAGTCTGAATATCGCAGTCTTAGGACTTTCCTTATGGACAGAGGTTTCAGAATTATTGATGAGGATTTGTGCATAGAAGAAAACAAGATTTATCCCATTATTAAAGCCACATATGACCCGGATTCGAAAATTAATTATCAGGATTACCAGCTTGAGTATGGTCCTGTCATAATTAAAAAAAATCCGGCGCTTCTTGGTACATTGCTTGAGAAAAAGAAGCGTGAATACAGCGATATCATTGATAAGCTTTCGAATAATCCGTCTGCTCAGACTAGAATAAATGAGCTTCAGTATGATCTTGATTTAATTCAACAGGTGAAGCTTGATTTAAAGGAGGACTGAATTATGGCAAAGGTAATCATTGGCGGAAAGGAAGAGACCTACGTACAGGGCACACAATTAGTTGATATTGCTGAAATTCATCAGAGTGAGTACAAGGATGATATAGTTTTGGCCATTTACCGTGGCAAGCTTACAGAGCTTCACAAATCTGTTTCAGGTGTGGGGACGCTGGAGTTTTTGACCACAGCTGACAAAAACGGCCGAAGAGCATATCATCGCAGTGTTGTATTCTTGATGCAAAGAGCCATAATGGATGTCTATCCATTGCCTGCCAATCCTAATCTCAAGGTAGAGCATTCCTTGGGGCAGGGGGATTTCTGTACCATAGATGGTGTTGGAGAGATTACAGAGGATGATCTTGCCAGACTAAAGCAGGTTATGCTTGATTTGGCTGAGTCAGATATTCCCTTGAAGAAATACTCGATTAAAACAGAGCAGGCCAAGGAAATGTTCCACAGTTTCAACATGAAGAACAAGGAGCAATTGCTGAAATATCGTATCAGTTCCAATATTAATGTTTATGATTTGGATGGATGTATTGATTATTTTTATGGGTATATGGTACCATCTACCCGTTACCTTAAATATTTCGATCTGATTAAATTCGAAAACGGATTCATGCTTATGTATCCGGATTCGAGACCCGGTGCTGATACCAGACAGGTAGCTGAGTTTAATAGACCTATGAAGCTGTTTCATGTTCAACAGGCGGCATCAGATTTTGGCGAGACTATGGGGATTCCTACAGTCGGCGCGCTCAACGAATCCATCGCCAATGGCAAGATTAAGAATATTGTTCTTGGTCAGGAAGCCATTATGGAGCGTAATATAGGTGATTTGGCTAGGCAGATAGCGGCTAATAAAGATATCAAATTTGTCATGATGGCAGGACCGTCATCCTCTGGCAAAACGACTTTTTCTCACAAATTGTCGGCTCAGCTCTTAGCGCTTGGATGTACACCGCATCCATTGCCATTAGACGATTTTTATCTGGATAGGGACCAGATGCCTATAGATGAGTTTGGTGAAAAGGATTTTGAGGCCATTGAGGGACTTGATATTCCTTATTTCAATGAATGCATGGTCAAGCTTCTCAATGGAGAGCGGGTCTTGTTACCGTCTTTCAATTTTAAAATTGGAAAGAGGGAATACAATGATCATTACATGCAGTTGGGCAAAAATGACATCTTGGTAATTGAGGGCATACATGGACTTAATGATAGAATGAGTTCGTCACTGCCGGCAGAATCTAAATACAAGATATATCTATCGGCCTTGACACAGCTATCTATAGATGAGCATAATCCCCTGTCTACTGCAGATGGACGCTTGATACGTAGGATTGTCAGAGACGCCAGGTCAAGAGGTACTACAGCCGAGGATACCATAGCTATGTGGGATTCTGTTCGCAGAGGCGAGGAGAAAAATATATTCCCATTCCAGGAGCAGGCAGATTATATATTTAATACAGCTTTAATTTATGAGATGGCTGCCCTAAAGCTTTATGTTGATCCGCTATTATATAATATCCCTTCGGAGCATCCTATGTATCCGGAGGCAAAGAGATTAATTAAGCTATTAGATTATTTCCTTCCGATGGTTCCGGATGTAATTCCGAATAATTCTTTGATTAGGGAATTTATTGGAGGAAGCTGTATTCTTTGATAATTAAATAAAATGATTGCAAGGTAGGATGAGTAGTCGCTGCCGTATTGTAATGGTACGGGAGAGGAAAGTCCGGGCTTCACAGGGCAAGGATGCCGGTTAACGGCCGGTGGAGGTAACTCCAAGGATAGTGCAACAGAAATATACCGCCCAATTCATATTGGGTAAGGGTGGAAAGGCAGTGTAAGAGACTACCGTTCCGATGGTAACATCGGAAGCCATGTAAACCCCATTCGAAGCAAGTTCTAAAAAGCGCGTACGTGGCCCGCCAGCGCTAGGTTGAACGCTTGAGACCACTGGCAACAGTGGCCCTAGATAGATGACTACTTTAAACGACATAACCCGGCTCACAGTCTTGCCTTGCTTTAATTTAATATCTTGAGACAACCTTGGTTGTCTCTTTTTTTGCTTTATAGGAAATTCCTTTGGAATATCCTTTCACCCACAATGAGTTGTTTAATCTAGAATTAACAGACAATATTGTGATTTTGACTAATATGAACGTTAAAATATCTAATGCTGTTGTAATTATTAACAAATGTGAATTTTTTGTGACTTAATATTAAAAAGTCGTGATATAATTAGATTAGTTATTTTAGGGGGTCTAGGGTTATGTAGTTCATGTTGTTTAGTTGTAGAAAGACGGTGAAAAATGGATTATCATGTAGGCGATTATTTAGTTCATGAGGGTAGCGGTGTGTGTCAGATCGATGATATCGATGACATGGAGCTTATGGGCAAGGGTTCTCGCAAGACCTATTACTGCATGTCACCTGTGTTTAAGGCAGGTGCCAAAGTTTTTACTCCAATTGTTGGGTCAACTGTTAAGCTTCGTCCCGTTGCAGATGGAGAGGAATTCGAAAAGATTCTCGAAAATATCGATGAAATTGAGTTTATCGATGAACCAAACGACAGGGCTCGTCAGGACAAGTTCAAAGAGGTAATGTCAGAATTTACTCCTGAAGCTTTAGCATCTGTTGTAAAGACAGTACTTATAAGAAAGTGGGAGCGTATTGAGTCAGGTAAAAAGGTTATGGCTGCCGACGAAAAGATGCTCAATGTTGCCGGACGCAAATTCTATGAGGAGATGGCTTTTTCTCTTGGAGAGGATTTATCTGATGCTCAGAAGAGCTTCGAGGATGCCGTAAAAGCAATCTTCGACAATAAAGTTTTGATTGGAGCATAGATTTGAGAATATCATATCTTGACTTAACTAATCGAATAAAAGCAAATAATGGTCTTGTTACAGTTCTTTCCATACTGGACAAGGCCATTACTTGTATTACAGTTATTTTGTATATTTTTTTGCTTGTTTATGCATTCTTTCAGAGCAAGTATGACAATGGCATACTGCTTTATCGCAGTATTTTAGTGCCGGCTGTTTCATTTGTTGTTGTCAGTATTTTTCGCAGGATTATCAGTTCGCCCAGGCCATACGAGGTGTATGGGTTTGCACCTGTTTTAGAAAAGAATACTGTCGGCAAAAGCTTCCCAAGTAGACATGTTTTTTCTATTTTTATGATTGCCATGACATATCTTCAGATTTCAGTTACTATGGCAGTTGTCATTTCTTTAATGGGCATTGTTCTTGCCGCTATTCGCGTACTTGGTGGTGTTCACTTTGTCAAAGATGTTGTTGCGGGTATTGCAATCGCCGTAATAATCGGAGTCATTTGTTATGGTGTTTTATGTGGCGTTTTTGGAATGCTTATGCTACCATTTTAGTAGGAATATATTGTGATAGTAGCAATTCCTTAATAATAAGTGGAGATTATATTCATATGAAAAAGAATGCAAAAAGAGTTATAGCTGCACTATTTAGCATTCTAGGTTCGGTCCTTGGTCTGTATATTGGAGGATATTGGCTTTTTGTTCGTCCGGTATATTGGATTGTTATCGGATTTAGAGGCGGCACTCTGACTGCCAGACTTTTATTAATTAATGTTATCAAAATCTTTCTTGCCACTACTGTGGGCGGTTCAATATGGTGTATTTGTGATATTATTGCAGGACATTTTAGGGAATTTCCTACAGATGACGAATAATTCCTTTATATTTTTTATATTTTCAGTTACTGCCATAATGTGTTAAAATTTATATAACACATTCATTGGGAGGTTTATGAAATGAAAGGAAACGTTATAGTTGGACAATCGGGCGGACCGACCGCCGCAATCAATTCATCGCTTGCAGGTGTTTACAGGACGGCAATAGATCGTGGAGCCGGCAAGGTATTCGGAATGCTTCACGGAATCAAGGGATTAATGGAGGAGCAGTATATTGACCTCAGCGATTTCATCAAAAATGATTTAGATGTAGAGCTTCTAAAAAGAACACCGGCTGCATTTCTTGGCTCTTGTAGGTTCAAGCTTCCTGAAATCCATGAGGATATGGAGACTTACGAGAAAATCTTTGATATTCTTAATAAGTTGGAAATAGAGGCACTTATCTATATTGGTGGTAACGATTCCATGGATACCATCAAAAAGCTTTCAGATTATGCAATTCTTACCGGTTCTGAAATCAGATTCGTTGGATGCCCCAAAACAATCGATAATGATTTGGCATTGACAGATCATACTCCGGGTTACGGTAGTGCTGCCAAATATATAGGTACGTCCGTCAAGGAGATTATCCGTGATAGTTATTGCCTCGAATATGAGAAGGGACTTGTTACCATTGTAGAAATCATGGGACGTAATGCAGGATGGCTCACCGGTGCATCCGTACTTGCCAGGGGCGAGGATTGTGAGGGACCGGATTTGATTTATCTGCCGGAGGTTCCATTTGATATTGAAAAATTCAAGGAGCGTGTCGAGAAGCTATTAAAGTCACAGCCTTCTGTTGTGGTATGTATTTCAGAGGGAATCCACACCAAAGAGGGTAAATATGTCTGTGAGTATAGCAATGATAATGTTGAATTTGTTGATGCCTTTAATCATAAGCAGCTTACGGGTACGGCTGCATTCTTGTGCAATTACATTGGTAATAATTTAGGCTGCAAGACAAGGGCAATCGAGCTTTCCACACTGCAGCGTGCAGGTTCGCATTTATGCTCGCGAGTAGATATATTGGAGGCTTATCAGGTAGGCGGTGCAGCGGTACTTGCGGCAGACGAGGGTGACACAGGAAAAATGGTCACATTAAATCGTCTTTCTGATGACCCTTATCAGTGCAGTACAGAGGTTAAGGACGTTCATAAAATAGCGAATGATGAGAAATTAGTTCCGCGTAATTGGATTACTCACGATGGAGCTCATGTGACAGAAGCTTTTGTTACATATGTCAAGCCTCTCATACAGGGTGATGTTTCACCAATTATGGTTGACGGTATACCTCGTCATATAATACGTCCGGTTGGTAAAAAGTAATTTATTGGAGGAAATGCATGCAGGTTTTTCACGGAAAGATAATCACTTGTGATGAAAATAATACAATAGCGAGTTACCTGGTTGAGAAGGAGGGGCGCATAGCCTTTATTGGAGACGAGCTTCCCGCTCAATATGAGTTGGTGCCGCCTGTTGAATTGGGGGATAATGTTGTGATTCCTGCTTTTGTGGATACGCATAATCATTATTCTTCGTATGCTGTATTACACAAGTTTGTTCCAATCAAAGATACGGATTCAAATAAGGCTATTTTAGAGCAGCTTAGGTCATACGCTCAAAAGTCTCGCGAGCCAATCATTGTTGGCTTTGGTGCATCGGAATTTGCTGTGTCAGAGGGATATCTTATTTTGAAAGAGCAGTTGGATGAGATTTGCCCTGATAAGCCGCTATGCCTTATCAAGCATGATGCTCATTCTGGGGTTGTTAATTCGGTATTTATTGATGCAATCAGAAATAAGGCGGTCACATTGAGAGGCTATAATGAAGAGACCGGAGAGATGACCCAGGAGGCTTTTAGAGCTGTTGCAGAGTATGTATTCAAGGGATTCTCAACCAGACGAGTTATCGATGCCATGGTTGAGACCACAGATTTTTTGGCGAGCAAGGGTATAGGAATGTTTTGTTCGGCCAGTGGTATAGGATTTATTCGTGATTATGATTACGATATGGAAAAATCCGTTGCTAAAGGCATAGATAATGGCATCCAGATGCGTGTGGCATTTCAAACAAATGATATATTAAGATCCACAAAGCGTGATATGAAACGTGTCGTTTTCTCAAATCTTGATGGCACATTTTCTAATCAGGATGCAGCACTTATAGACGAGTATTCTACGATTCACAATAGGGGTGTTTCCTATTTTAGTGATGAGGAGGTTCAGAAGTTCTGTATTGATGCTAATAGAGCAGGTTATCAGATTGCATTGCATGCTGTCGGCGATGCTGCTTTTGATCAGGCGACTAGGGCTTTAGCGCTAGCTTTGGAGGATTATCCTAGATATGATCACAGGCATATGATTCTCTATGCTTCACTGCCTACTGAGTCAGGTCTGCAGCTCTGTGGCAAATATGGTATATTACTGTCTGTCACACCGGATTCTACCGAGCACCCGACAAATGCCTATAGTTATTTTGAAAAGGTGCTTGGAGAAGATCGAGCAGCCCGATTAAATCCGTTTAGGCATGCCATTGATTTAGGAGTTAGATTGTGCTTTAATTCCGGAGCGCCTGCTTTCGATCCGGATCCTATTTCTTGGATTCATAATGCATGTAATAATCGAAATAATAATCAATCTATTACAGTTTATGAGGCACTGAGAGCAGCTACCTATTATGGCGCATATTCGTGTTTTGAAGAAAAGGAAAGAGGTACACTCGAAATAGGTAAAAGCTGTGATTTAGTTATTCTCGACTCGGATATATACAGTGTTCCGGTGGAGAATATTTCAAAGATAAATGTTTCTGAAATCTATCTAAAAGGTAAATCATACGAGCGTTCCAGAACAGGAGCTATGGCTACAATGCTTCGAGGAATGTTCCCACAGAACTAAATGTAGTATAATGTTATCAGCCCTTCCATTTGGGAGGGCTGATTTATTGATGGGAGATTTTTATGTCACTTTCACTTATTGTGGGTAGTTCCGGCAGCGGCAAGTCTACCTATATCTATCAAAAAATAATTGCAGAGTCTATGGAGAACAAGGACAAGAATTTTCTTGTGATTGTTCCTGAACAATACACTATGTCTACACAGCGTCTTCTTGTTAGCATGCATCCGAATCATTGTATTATGAATATAGATGTGCTTTCTTTTGATCGTCTGGCGTACAGGGTTTTTGAAGAGCTTGGAGTATCTATTCATTCGGTTTTGGATGATACCGGCAAGTCTCTTGTTATCCGCAAATTGGTGGATGACAATATTGATAGCCTTGGAGCTTTGCGCCGTAATATGACAAGGATTAGCTATATCACCCAGGTCAAATCACTTATTTCCGAGTTGACCCAGTACAATATTACCCCTGATAAATTAAAAGAGATGATAGCATTGCCTACGATGTCGGAAAGTTTTAGAAGAAAAGCATCTGATTTATTGGTTATGTATGAGGCTTTCCTTGGATTTATTCAGGATAAATATGTTACCACAGAGACGATTCTTGCTACATTGGATACAGTTATTTCCGATTCAAAAATAGTAGATGGTTCTACCATAGTTTTGGATGGCTTTACCGGATTTACGCCTATTCAGTATACTTTGGTTGAGCATTTTCTAGAGATATGTGATGAGGTTGTTGTCACTATAACAGGTGATATTGATGAGACTTTATTTCAGCATCAGGATGAGGATGCTTTATTTTCCATGTCTTCAGAATTTGCAATTAAAATGTCTAATATTGCAAAAAGGGCAAATGCCGATATTAATGAGCCATATTTTGTCAATCATGAATTTGGATGGTTAAGCAATAATCCGGTAATGACTCATTTAGAGAAAAATATATTCAGAGATAAAACATCTGCTTATGAGGGAGATGATGCGTCTAATGTTATTAGTCTCGTTAGTTTGCGTTCTATCAGAGATGAATTATCTTTTGTGGCAATGTCAATCGTAAAGCTGATCAGACAGGGGTATAGGTATCGTGATATAGCTATTGTTTGCCCGAATTTAGAGCAGTACAGATATATTCTGCCGGATATTTTCAGTGATTATGGTATTCCATATTTTGTTGACGCCAAAACAGAGATTTTGTTCCATCCATTTGTGGAGGCTGTAGATTCTGTTTTTGATATTTTTGAAAACGGATTTAAGCGAGAAGATGTTTTTCGATTTCTTAGAACCGGCATGACCGATTTAACTACAGATGAGATTGATTATTTAGAAAATTATATTTTATCCACAGGTATACGAGGAAAGAAAAAATATTTCCACCCATTTGCGATTCGTTCTAATTCGTATTCTCAGGATGAGGATATGCTTCGTGTTAATGCTATTCGAGAAAAATTTATAAATAGTTTTATTCAATTGGATAAATCTCTAAAAAAGGATGCAACTGTTCGGCAGATTGCCACCGGATTATATAGGTTTATTACAAGCTTTAATTGTGAAGAGAAAATTAATAAGCGTAAACTTTTCCATGAAAATAACGGTAATGCCATTGCGGCAAAGGAGTACAGTCAGATATACGCTGTTGTAATGGATATTCTCGACAAGATGGTTTCCATATTGGAATGTGAAGTCATGGATTTCGCTGAATTTGCAGAAATTTATAAAGCGGGTTTGGCATCAGCAGCCATTGGAGTAATTCCTCCGGATTATGATTCTATAATAGTAGGAGATATTGAGCGAACACGTCTTTCTAATATCAAGGTATTGTTATGTATGGGGGCAAGCGATGATGCAATCCCTATGAAGGTTGAAAACGGCGGTATTCTCTCTCAGTTAGAGAGAGAGCAACTATTAGAAGCAGGATTTGAGATGGCCCCGTCGGATAGACAAAAGTCATTTAGGCAAAGATTTTATTTGTATTTGATGCTCACCAAGCCTTCGGATAAATTGTTTATAACAATGCCTCGTGTCGGTGGAGATGGAAAGGGAGTTAATCCTTCATACCTGTATGATGTAATTAAGAAATTATTACCGGGTATCGCTTTGACAGAAATAGAGGAGTTTGCATTCAAAGACAGGATATTGTCGAAAAAGGGTGCAACAGACTATTTGGTTGAGCTTATCACAAAGGCCGCTACATTTGGATTTGAAATGCTTGATGACAGTGAGTTGGCGCAGTTGAATGATTTGATTTCCTGGTACAAGACGGATTCTCAAATGACAATCGAGGAACTCATCAATGCAGCATTTTTTGTTCATAGTGGGGAAACTGTTTCAGAGGATATAATGCTTGCAGTAAACGAAGCTTTTAATCAGGATGAGACGGTTCGAGGTTCTGTGTCTAGATTTGAATCCTATAGTGAGTGCGCCTATAGATATTTCCTTACCTATATTCTACGCCTGAATGATAGAGAGGAATTTCAATTATCTTCAATTGATATGGGGAATTTTTATCATGAGGCATTGGAGAGATATTCGGATAGTCTCAAACAGGATGACATAAAATGGAGCCAGGTGACTGATGAGCAAAAAGAAGCGCATATCGAGCTTGCAATAGGACAGACCTTTGAGTCAATGGCAAAGGTTGCAACACTCGAGGATGATACTCAAAAGTATATTGTTGAGACAATGAAAAAGACTCTTGATTACGCAATTGGTGTTATCACCGAACAGGTTAAAAGAGGAGATTTCGAGCCCGAATTATTTGAGGAAAAAATCAACACCAAGATTTATGATAAGTCTACAAATGAGATAGTTGCTGATTTGGTTGGAAAAGTCGATAGAATAGATTTGACAGATGGCTCAGACAGAGCCGTTAGAATTATCGATTACAAGTCCAGTCAGCATAAAATGGATTTATCAGCGGTTTATCATGGTCTATCACTACAATTGCCTATTTACATGGGAGTTGTCTTAAATAAATTAAAAGAAAAATATCCTTCAGTAACTTATCATCCATCCGCCATGCTCTATTATGAGATGGCAAATAAATTCGTGGATCTGGACAAGGGAAGCGATTCTTTTATAGAGGAGCAACGATTTACTCAGAACAAAATGCAGGGGCTGTTATCGACAGATGAATCCGATTTGGCGGCAAATGATTCTACTGTAGGTACAGAGGATGGAATGAGTAGAGAGTCTCTTATAGTACCATACAAGCTTAAAAAGGACGGTACGCTTGATTCGTCGACAAACGGTATTTCAAGGGATGAGATGAACACTCTGATTGAGTATTCTTTTAAGAAGGCTGCGGATATTGCTGAGAATATTATAGCAGGAGAATTTGAACCCTCTCCGGCACGACTTGGAGCAAATGATGCATGTGCTTATTGTGGGTTTAATGGCGTGTGCCACTTCAAAGATGGAAAAGCCGGTTACGAAGCTCGCAATTTAAAAAAATACAGTGATAAATCTGAATTGATAGAAATGATGAAAGATGAGTTAAATCAGGATGAGTAGAACAGAAGTAGGTCTTACAAAGGAACAGGAAAAAGTTAGAGATATCAGAAATAAAAATATGCTGGTCAGTGCAGCGGCAGGTTCCGGCAAAACTTTTGTGCTTGTTGAACGCATTATTTCCATGATTTTGGATTCTGAAAATCCCGTAGATGTGGATAGAATTTTGGTTGTTACATTCACAACGGCGGCTGCTTCTGAAATGAAGGACCGTATTCGAAGGGCTATCGACAAGGCTTTGGAAACTCACGGAACAGATTCAAGAATTCGCACACAGGCTACTCTAATTCACGGAGCGCACATTCGTACTATAGATAGTTTTTGCAGTTGGGTTGTCAAAAATTACTTCTATGAAATTGATCAGGATCCGTCGTTTAGAATAGCAACAAGCGGGGAATTGAAAATGCTTCAGGATGAGGTGTTGTCAGAATTGATATCTGACAGACTCAAGACTGCCGATAAGGATTTTATGCTTTTGGCAGACAGTTATATCTCGGGGCGTAATGTTTCTTCTCTCATGAATCTTGTTTTTGAGCTTCACAAAAAAGCCGTGAGCTTCCCTTGGGTTGATGAGTGGTACGATGATAGCCTGAAGCTTTATCAGGTGTCATCAGTCGATGAATTGGTTAATGCTCCTTTTATGAAGGAATTAATATTATATAAGAATCGTATCATGGAATCTCTGATCAAGCGGGTTGAAATGCTGACTGCAATGTATCCTGCGGATTCTGACTCAAAGGATAAAACGATTTTTCTTACAGAATTAAATCTGCTAAAGAGTATTCTAGATGCTGAAACATACACTGATACAAGAGCAATTTTATCAGGGGCAGTTTTTGCACGATTCAGTTCCGCTAAAACACCATTGAATCCTGATGAGTTGGAGTATGCAAAATCTATTCGAAAATTATATAAGGATGAGTGTGCCAATCTACTAAAAAAATATTTTCGATATGATATGGACGAATTATTTGATACGCTTTGTTTTGTAAAAAGACAGGCGACTTCTTTAATCGATTTGGCAAGGGAGTATTCTGCCCGTTTATTGGAAACAAAAAAGAAAAGAAATATTTTTGATTTTAATGATATCGAGCACATGGCACTTGAAATATTGCGAGACAAAGACACCGCTGAACATCCTGTCAGACCGGTGGCTATTGAGCTGGCATCACATTTTAGAGAGGTTATGGTTGATGAATATCAGGATTCCAATGAGCTACAGGAGCAGATTCTTACAGCAGTTTGTTCCGGTAATAATTACTTTACAGTAGGCGATGTCAAGCAGTCTATCTATGCATTCAGGCAGGCTAGCCCACAGCTATTTATCGACAAGCTATATACCTATCCTACATCGGAGGACGGAGTAAGTATACGTGTGGATTTGGATAAGAATTTCCGAAGTAGAAATACTGTTTTGGAATTCTGTAATAATGTTTTCAGGCCTCTGATGCAGGAAGATATGGGAGGTGTAATTTATGATGCTGCAGCCGAATTAAAAGAGGGCGATGATACTTTCCTTGGCGATAGCAATGATTACAGAGGAGAAATTCTTATTGCCGAGGAAGATAAGGATGCCATGGCGGAAATGGACATTCAATCTGCTGATGAATTAGAGGCCAAAATGGTTGCAATTCAGATTAATAAAATGATAAAAGACGGTTTTTTGATTTCAGCTAAAGATGAAAACAAGAAATGGACTTTGAAACCTGCTACCTATCGCGACATTGTAATTTTGATGCGTGCGACTTCGAATTATGCCGATACCTATATTTCCGTATTAAAAGAAAATGGTATTCCAGCATACGTTGCAGAGGAAAAAGGTTTTTTTGACAGAGAGGAAATAGATACTGTTTTGTCTATGCTAACAGTCATTGATAATCCCAATAATGATATCCCGCTTGCTACAGTATTACATTCTCCGATGTTTGATTTTTCATCAGAACGACTTGCTCAGATTAGGACCTTTGATACAGAGAATAATTTATACGGTTGTCTTTTAAATTATCACGAAAATAATCCTGATGCAGAGGATGTTAATAGATTTTTTGACAGGTTAAATGGCTTTCGTGACAAGGCACTTGATACTACAATCCATGAAATGATTTCCATTGTTTTAAAGGAGACAGGATATGGATTGTACGTCAGTGCATTACCGCAGGGACATGCCGCCGTTGCCAATTTGAACAAGCTGATTGATGAGGCTATTAGCTTTGAAAGTACCAGCTATAAGGGGCTGTCACGTTTTGTAAATTATATCCAGGGGCTTCGCACCTATGATGAGGATTTGGGATTGGCCAAAACCGTTGGTGAAAATGATAATGCAGTCAGAATCATGACTATTCATAAGAGTAAAGGACTGGAATTCCCTGTTGTGTTTTTGTGTGGATGCGGCAAAAAGCTTATGAGCGATAGGGATAATTTTGCCTATGATAGTGAGCTTGGATTTGCTCTTAATTACAAAAATCCAATTACGCGAGTACAGTCATCAACTCCTTTTTGTAGTGTGATAAAGGATAAAAATAATGCTGCATCACGTGGAGAATATCTCCGCATACTATATGTTGCATTGACAAGACCGGTTGACAAGATTTTTATAACAGCAACAATGGAGCCTACTAAGGACAAGACTGTCGCAGAATTGATAGGTGATATGAATGGCGAAAAACCGACACTTAGTTTCCTCACCAAAAGCAAAGCAAAGACGTCATTAGAGTTAATTTTAAGGTCATTATATTCATCTGAATATAATGTAAGAAAACATATCATTACATGTGGTGATTTATTTGTTGAGCAGGTTGAAAAAACTATTGTTAGAGAGGAAGCTAAAGCTAGGCTTCTTGATATGGCAGATACTGTGAATGAAAATGCAGGTGATATTATAAAGGCGAATTTTTCTGCCGGAAGTACCATTCAAAAATCCGTTAATTATAAAAGCAAATATTCTGTTTCTGAAATAAAGCATCAGGCTATGGAAAAAACATTTGCGGTTGATGAGGATGCTGCACCGGCATTTATATATACAGAGGATGAACCCTATATTCCTTCATTTATTAGGGACAGTATTTCAAGAGAAAATGAGCAGTCCGATGAGAGTAATATTCCGGCAGGTGCATTGTATGGAACGGCTATGCATAGATTTATGGAATGCTATGATTTCTCAAGAGATGATTATTCTACATCTTTTAAAGAACAGCTTGATTATATGAAGGCAATTCATGCGCTTTCAGATGATGAATTTTCAAGAATTAATTATAGAAAGCTTGGCAAATTTCTTTCATCTGATCTTGCAGGCAGAATGCATATTGCGGCAGCAAATAACACATTATACAAAGAAAAACCATTTGTGTTTGGAAGTACACCAAAGGATTTGTTTGAAGGTGATTCTGAAGATTCATCAGATGAATCAGAGATGATTTTAGTCCAGGGAATTATTGATGTATTTTTCGAGGAAGAAGATGGCATTGTTTTGCTGGACTACAAAACTGACAGGGTAGACGATGGTAATGAGTTGGTGTTAAGATATGAAAAGCAATTGCAACTATACAAGGATGCAATTGAGAAGTCATACAATACAAGGGTTAAAGAAACTCTGATTTATTCATTTTATTTGGATGAAACATTGTCTTTGAATAGTTATTGTAAGGATTCAAACAAATAGATTTATAGGAGATTTTAATATGGGATACGACAAAATTACTGTTGAAACATTTTTGAATAATCAGTTACAATTATTCCCCGAAAAGGTAGCCGAGAATTATAGTGAGGCTGAGGAGTTTTTAGAGGATGTTTGTGCAGCAGTATGTGCAAACAAAAAGGAGGTCTTGGCCTATCTTGAGGATGCCATGGATATTACAGGAATGAAGGAGGATGAGGTGCTTCAGTCAGAGGAAGTATTTGCTTTGCCTGATGGTAGATATCTTGTTGTAGAGGGATAATTAATGAAAAGACTTAAAATATTTTTGGCAGCAATTCTTGTTGCTGCCACAGCTATTACTTTTAGCGGATGCACAGTTGGAGATAAGGTAGTATATTTTGATGCTTCTTGTGGCAGAAATACAGTTTTTAAAATTGGAGATATGAAGTGCTCTAAAAAAGAGGCGTTGGTATATTTGATGAATGCCAAAAATATATATGGTACTGTAGATGGAGTTAATCTGTGGACAGATGATTTTGATACAGATACAATTACAAGTTCTCTGAAGGATTCCGTGATGGAGCATTTGACCAAGGTTTATATTCTCAATTTATATGCCGACGAAAATGATATTTCATTAACTGATAATGAATCAGAGGCATGTGAAGATGCAGCAGCTGAGTACTATTCTAGTCTAAATTCTGCAGAGAAAAGTTATACAGGTGTTCATAAAAAAGATATTGTTACAATGTATAAAAGATATGCTCTCGCTGAAAAGGTATATTCAGAACTAATGGGGTCTGTTGATGAAGAAGTTTCAGAGGATGAGGCGCGAGTTATGGAGGCGTATGTTCTCTTTGTTTCTGATGAATCTACAGCAGAGGAAATCCAGGATATGATTGACTACGGATATACTTTTGAAAGACTTGCTGCTACATACACCGAGCTAGATACTTATCAGGTTACTTTTGCTCGAAATGAATATCCACAGGAGGTTGATGACGTAGTTTTTAATCTTGACACAGACGAAGTTTCAGGTGCTATTGCAGCTGATGGAGGTTACTACTTTTTTCAATGTCTGAATAAATATGACGAGGAACTTTCTGAGGCTAATAAAGAGGTGATAATTGAAAATAGAAGACAGCAGGTCCTTAATGATATAGTTTCAGATTTAGAGGAGAAATATTTTTCTGATATGAATACAGAATTGTGGTCGAAAATAACAATCGAAAATGATGATGCTGATGATTTAACCAGCTCCACTTTTTTCTCAACTTTGAGTAGTTATATTAGTTTCTAAAAGTTTTGTCTTTAACATATATATCTAAAAAAGAATTGATTATTGTAAATTTATTGGATATTTGGTAGAAAATTGCAACAATAGACTAGCATTTGCGTACATGATTGACTATAATACTTATTATATAAAAATAAAAAATAATTTTGCATCTTTATAGGAGGGTGAAAGAAAATGGTTACTAATGCAAAGGTTACTGTTGATGATGTAAAAAAGACAGCGGAGAAGGCAGCTACCACAGTAAAGGCAGCAACAGTTTCTGCAACTACTGCTACAAAGAAAGTGGCAGAAGAAGTTAAGAAGGAAGCTACAGCAGCAAAGAAGACAGCTACAGCAGCAAAGACTACAGCTACAAAGAAGGCTACAGCTGTTAAGAAGACTGCTACTAAGACTGCAAAGAAGACAGCGGCAAAAGCTAAGAAGGCTATTGCTACAGCTTCAGTAATTCAGTATCAGGGACTTGAGTTCACAGAGGATGATTGCATCAAGAAGGCGAAGGCAGCTTTCAAGAAGGACTACAAGGGCAAGACTCTTGAGGAACTCAATATCTACATCAAGCCTGAGGAGCATAAGATTTACTATGTTGCAAACAAGGATTGCGTAGGTTCAGCTGATCTTTAATTTCAATTTTTTATTTTGTCAAAGCGGATTATAGGGTCGACCCATAGGGGTCGATCTTATTTTTTTGGGAATATGTCAACCGGTTGACATATGCAATAAATTTTATTATGATATCTCTATCAAACGTTAAAAATTTTATTAGCTGACGAATTTTAGTAGTAAGGAGTTTTTATTATGAAGAAGTTAGAAAACAAATGTATGTTGATTACCTATGCAGATTCTATGGGAAATAATCTAGCAGATCTTAGGACTGTTATGGATAAATATTTTTTTGAGGCGGTTGGAGGGATTCACATTCTTCCATTTTTCCCTTCGTCGGGTGACAGAGGATTTGCTCCAATGGATTATCATGTTGTTGATAGTAGCTTTGGTGATTGGGCCGATATTGAAAGACTTGCAGATGATTATTACCTTATGGCTGATTATATGATTAATCATATTTCAGCTCACAGTGAATATTACAAGGATTTTTTGGCAAACAAGGATGATAGCAAGTATCGTGATTTGTTTATTCGCTATAAGGATTTTTGGGAAAATGGCGAGCCTACAGATGAGGAAGTTGATGCCATTTACAAAAGAAAGCCAAGAGCTCCGTATGTTGATGCGCATTTTGCAGATGGCACCACAGAAAAGGTTTGGTGCACTTTTGATGAGGAACAGATAGATATTAATTGTAAATCAAAGACGGCTCAGGATTTCATAAAGGATAATCTTGAGACTTTGTGTAAGCATGGTCTGGCATTGATCCGTCTTGATGCATTTGCATATGCTACCAAAAAGGCAAAAAGCAGTTGCTTCTTTATCGAGCCTGATGTATGGGAGCTTATGGATGGTTGTCAGGATATTGTATCCAAATATGGAGTTACACTATTGCCCGAGATTCATGAGCATTACACTATGCAACAAAAAATTGCTTCACATGATTATTATGTTTATGACTTCGCTTTGCCGATGCTTCTTTTGAATGGATTGTATTATGGTCATACACAGTATCTGAAGAATTGGTTACAGATCTGTCCGAGAAAGCAGTTTACGACACTGGATACTCATGATGGAATCGGAGTAGTTGATGTCAAGGATTTATTGCCTGATGAGGAAATTGACAGAACCAAAGAAGATATTTTTAAATACGGAGCTAATGTTAAGAAAATCTATAACACTGCAGCGTACAACAACCTGGATATTTATCAGGTGAATTGTACATACTATTCTGCGTTGGGTGATGATGACGATGCATATCTGCTTGCTAGAGCAGTGCAGTTTTTTGCACCGGGTATCCCACAGATATATTATGTTGGTTTACTTGCCGGACAGAATGATCTAAAGCTTTTGGAAGAGACAAAGGTCGGCAGAAATATTAATAGACATTATTATTCATTGGAAGAAATTGCTCATGAGGTTGAAAGACCGGTTGTAAAGAGTCTTCTTGACTTGATGAAGTTTCGAAATGAGCATCCGGCGTTTGACGGAGATTTTATTTTAGAGGATTGTGATGATAGTCATCTTGTTATTCTAAGAATTAAGGATGATAATTATGCGAGATTAAAAGCAGATTTCAAGACCAAAAAGTTTGAGATTGAATATTCATAAAAGAGGGATATTTGTGGGCTATTTCTTTATGTGGCTCGAGAGAATCCTTTTGGAGAATTTTTAAAATACTTATTAGGGAGGCTATATGGCGACTATCAAGGATGTGGCGGCGGAATGTGGTGTGACAGTCACTACTGTTTCACGTGTATTAAATAATAGAGGATATATTTCTGAGTCTACCCGCCAAAGGGTATATGAGGCGATGGAAAAATTAAACTATCAGCCTAACGAGGTAGCTCGTTCACTTTCTAAAAAGTCGACAAATACCATAGGTGTTATTGTTCCACATATCAGCCATCCATATTTTGCGGAGATGATTAGTGGTATTGAAAAGGAGTCGGACAAAAGGGGATACAAAGTTATTCTTTGCAATTCCAAAGGAAGAGAGCATAAGGAAAAGGAATTTATAGACATGTGCCGTAGCAATAGGGTGGCGGGAATTATACTTTTTTCAGCCGGAGTCGAGGCCCAGGAATTTACAGATAGTAATATTCCTTTGGTAACTATTGAGCGTTTCGTAGAGGGAGGCAGTGCATCGGTAGAGTGTGATAATAGAGCGGGTGGTCGATTGGCTGCTGAGCACTTGATAGAAAGCGGATGTACGAATCTCGTTCATTTCAGTGGAGTTACTGACAGCATGATGCCTGCCGATGACAGAGCAATTGGTTTTGCTGAGGTGTGTGAGGCAAGAGGAGTACATCACGAGGAGGTTGCAACCACAATTGATGAGTATAATTCACTGGAGTATTATACTCTTATCGAGGAATATTTATCAGCGAATAAAAAGGCCGATGGTATTTTTGCCAGCTCGGATTTAATTGCAGCACAGGCTTTGCAGGTATGTAATAGACTCGGACGCAAGGTCCCAAATAAAATCAAAATTGTTGGGTTTGATGACACTATGATTTCATCTCTTTCTACACCGCAGATTACTACTATTCATCAACCTATAGACGAAATGGCAAAGACGGCAGTTACACGAGTATTATCTGCGGCATCAGGCAAGAGGGTTCGCAAACGTAATGTGCTACCGGTTTATCTTGTAAAGCGTGAGACGACATGATTTCATCGCAGGCTTTATTATTAATTAAACAATGTTAAAAACAATTATTAGCACTCTTTTTTATTGAGTGCTAATTTTTTATTGACTTTGGTAAATTGCAGTATTATCATATCTTTTAGTTAGAAATTTAGATAAAGGAGCGACGTGATATGGGTAACAAAAAAGGTAGTTTATCAATTACAAGTGAAAATATTTTTCCGGTCATAAAGAAGTGGCTATATAGTGACCATGATATTTTTTATAGGGAGCTTATTTCTAATGGTTGTGATGCCATTACCAAATTAAAAAAGCTCGATATGATGGGCGAGTATTCTCTGCCTGTTGATTACAAGGCCAAGATACAGGTCATCGTCAGCCCTGAGGACAAGACTCTTACGATTATTGATAATGGTCTTGGTATGACAGCTGATGAGGTTGATGAGTATATTAATCAGATAGCATTTTCAGGTGCGACAGATTTCCTTGAGAAGTACAAGGACAAGGCAGACAGCGATCAGATTATCGGCCATTTCGGTTTGGGATTTTATTCTGCATTCATGGTTGCAGATGAGGTACATATCGATACACTTTCTTATAAGGATGGGGCTACAGCTGTTCATTGGGAGTGCGATGGCGGTACAGATTTTGAGATGGGCGATGGTGACTGGGACCAGGTTGGAACCAAAATTACTCTATTCCTCAACGAGGATTGCTTGGAATTCGCTAATGAATACAGAGCTCGTGAGGTAATCGAAAAGTATTGTTCATTCATGCCTACAGAGATTTTCCTTTCAAAGAAGGATGCTCCTGAGGAATATGAGACTATCGATGTAGCTGACAAGCTCGATACTGACAAGGTCATCGAGGAGATTCATGAGGAGGCTAAATTCGAGGAAAAAGAAAATGAAGACGGCACCAAGGAGCAGGTAGAGGTTTCTCCCGCAAAGGAAAAGCTCAAAATTGTTAAGCGTCCGGTAGCTCTTAATGAGACACATCCATTGTGGACCAAGAGCCCTTCAGAATGTACCGAGGATGAGTATAAGGCATTCTATCGTGATGTATTCCATGATTACAAGGAGCCGCTTTTCTGGATACATTTGAATATGGATTATCCATTTAATCTTAAGGGTATTTTATATTTCCCAAAGATTAATACTGAGTATGATTCGATTGAGGGTACAATAAAGCTTTACAATAATCAGGTATTTATAGCTGATAATATCAAAGAGGTTATCCCTGAATTTTTGATGCTTTTAAAGGGTGTTATTGATTGCCCTGATTTACCGCTTAATGTTTCTCGTTCAGCACTTCAGAATGATGGATTTGTTACCAAGATTTCTGAGTACATTACCAAAAAGGTTGCTGATAAGCTTACCGGTATGTGCAAAACTGAAAAGGATGCATATGAGAAATATTGGGATGATATCGCTCCTTTTATCAAATATGGTTGTCTTAAGGACACTAAGTTCTGCGACAAGATGAATGATTATATCCTCTTTAAGGATATAAATGACAAATATATTACTCTTCCTGAGCTTCTTGTTAAAGAGGAAAAGGAGACTGCTACAGATGAAAATGGTGAGGCAGTTGAGGCTGAGGTTGTTGACCAGGATAATAACGACACATCTGATGATGCAGAAGACAAGGAACCTGAGGATAATAGAAAGACAGTATATTATGTTACTGATTTGCAGCAGCAGGGTCAGTATGTCAATATGTTCAAGGAGCAGGGCATGAATGCCGTAATACTTGATCATGCGATTGATACATCATTTATTACTCAGCTCGAGCAGAGGAATGAAAACTATAAGTTCTGTCGAATCGATGCAGATGTTACTGATACAATGGTTGAGGAGACATCCGAGGATGAGCTTAAAGAGACAACAGAGACTCTTACAGATATATTCCGCAAGGCTCTCAATAATGAGGGACTCGAGGTTAAGGTAGAGAAATTCAAGAATAAAGATGTATCATCAATGCTTACTGTATCTGAGGAGAGCCGCCGAATGCAGGATATGATGAAGATGTATGCTATGGGCGGTATGGATATGGGCATGTTTGGAAATGCTTCAGAGACATTAGTTCTTAATGCAAATAATGATCTTGTACAGTATATCTTAAATAATAAGGATTCTGAGAATACAGGTTTGTTTGCAGCTCAGCTCTATGATTTAGCGAAGATTGCTAATGCACCGTTATCAACAGATGCTATGACGGAATTTGTTGCACGTTCTAATAAGATTATGATGTTATTAGCAAAATAATTTAATTGTTGCATAATCAACAAAATATATTTATCATAAAGTATCTTTGAAGGATTACTTGCATAATTGAGACGGACGGTCAGGATTGACTGTCCGTTTTTTCTTTTCTTTTTACATTCTTGCCAGTTGTGAAGAGATTGTGAAATAATTGTTGAATTTGTATGTACAATCATTTATATTTTAATTATTAAGGTAATACTATTATTGCCATAGGGGGAGTGAGATGGCTACAGCAAAAAGTAATAAATGGTGGAGGAATGCCATTATTTATCAAATATATCCCAGGTCGTTTTATGACGGTAATGGAGACGGCATAGGTGATATTCAGGGAATAATATCTAAGCTACAGTATCTAAAGGATTTAGGGATAGATGCCATTTGGCTTGGCGCTATTTTTCCTACCTCAAATTATGATTTAGGTTATGATATCATCGATTTCAAATCGATTAATCCTGATTACGGTACTATTGAGGATATGGAAAAGCTTATTAGCAAGGCTAAGAGATTGGGAATCAAAATCATTCTAGAATTTCCTATTATTCATACTTCTGACGAGCATCCATGGTTCAAAAAGGCATTGGCAGGCGATGAGATATATCGCAATTTTTATTATATAAAAGAAGGAAATGGAAATAAGCCGCCTAACAACTGGCAGTCAATTTTCGGTGGAAGAGCTTGGCAAAAGACGGAGCAGGGCGACTATTATTTACACTTATTTAGTAAGCACCAGCCTGATTTGAATTGGTCTAATCCGGATGTATATGATGAAATTGCGGATGTTATGCGCTTTTGGTTGGATAAGGGGATAGCCGGCTTTAAATATAATGCGGTCAATCTTATGTACAAGATTTCTCTTGCAGATGGAGAGCGAGGAAAGCGCATTACCGGAATTGAGCATTATATTAATGCTGATGGTTGTCATGAGATTCTCAAACGATTTAATCAGGAGGTTTGGAGCAAATACAAGTGCTTTAATGTAGGAGAGACTTTTTTTCTTTCTGAAGAAGATGCACGACTTCTATGCGATGAAGATCGCTTAGAGCTAGATTCTGTTTTTTATAATGAGCATTATGTTGTTGCCAAAGGCCTGATAAAGGCAATTAAAAAGAATACCAGATTAAAGCCTAATAAATTTGCGCACATATTAGATAAATGGCAGGAGGCTATCAAATATCCATCTAATGCACTGGAAAATCGAGATACTTCTCGCAGTATAAGCAGATATGGTAATACCCTGAAATATTGGAATCTTAGTGCGAAAATGCTTTGCGGGATGGATTTATCGATGAAGGGGATTCCTTATATCTATCAGGGACAGGAGATTGGCATGACAAACGCCGATTATGTCAATGTAGAGGAGCAAAAATCAAAGGAACCAATGCAATGGGATGATACGGTATATGCAGGGTTTACCACCGGCACGCCGTGGTTCAATGTCAATAGTAATAATAATGTCATCAATGTAAAAACCGAGCTTGAAGATGAAAATTCTATTCTCAATTTCTATAAGTCGATGATTGATTTTCGAAAGAATTCAAATGCGCTGTTAGAAGGAGACTATAGGCGAGTTGCCAGCTCGAAGGATATTTTTATCTTTACCAGAGAATCATACGAGGAGAGATTATATGTTTATTGTAATCTTACATCCTTTAATAGGGCGGTAGAATTTTATGGAGATAGAATAGTTTTTGATAATTACAAAGATGGTGAGATAGAGGATTTTTATCTGAAGCCGTATGAATTCAGAATAATCAAGTCGAATATTTAATGATACAAAAAAGAAACCTATTTAATTTAGGTTTCTTTTTTGTTGCCAAAGAGAAATGTTTTCCTCTTAAATGGCGGCTTTATTTTTACTAATGTTTTCAGCCTCTTCTAATTTCTTATTAGCTGTAGAGAGCATGAGCTTGATTCTGTTGAGCTGATTAACCTCTGAAGCGCCGGGGTCGTAGTCGATTGCTACGATATTTGCCTCAGGGTGCTCATGACGAATTCGTTTGATTACGCCTTTACCAACAACGTGGTTTGGTAGACAACCGAATGGCTGTATACAAACAATATTGCTGGCGCCTGATTCAATGAGCTCAAGCATTTCACCGGTAAGGAACCAACCCTCTCCGGTTTGGTTTCCGATAGAAACAATTTCTTTTGCGTTTGCAGCTGTATCTGTTATGTATGCAGGAGGAGTGAAACGCTTTGATTTGTTAAACTCATCTCTTGCGGCAGAACGTAGCCATTCAAAGAATTTAATTCCTAAATCACAGTAGAACTTGCTCTTTTTGCTTGTTCCTAAATTTTCAGCCTTGAAGCTTGTATTATAGAAGCTATAAAGAAGGAAGTCTGTTAAATCAGGTACTACAGCCTCTGCACCTTCGTGCTCGAGCAAATCAGCCAAATGGTTATTTGCTGCAGGAAGGAATTTGACAAGGATTTCTCCTACGATGCCGACTCTAGGCTTCTTCAATCCCTCTATTATAGGTAGATTGTCGAAATCTCTGATTATCTCTCTACACATGCGCTTGAATTTGGTGTGAGATAAAATCTTGGAGCTTCCGACGAAGTCGATAATCTTTTTCTTCCACTGCTCGTGCATAGCGTTTGTTGAACCCGGTGTAGCCTCGTAAGGACGGATTCTATATACGCATCTGAGTAAAATATCGCCAAATATGAGTGCGTACAGACCGTGTTGAATAAGGCTTGGTGTAAGTTTAAATCCCGGATTCTTTTCGAAGCCATTCAGGTTGAGCGAAATAACAGGAACATCGGGATATCCGGCCTTTGTCAATGCACGACGAATGAAACCGATATAGTTTGAGGCTCTACAACCACCACCGGTTTGAGAAATCAAAAGCGCCGTGCGGCTCATATCGAAATCGCCGGTATCAATTGCAGCCATAAGCTGACCAATAACCATGAGCGATGGATAGCAAGCATCGTTGTTGACATATTTGAGGCCCACATCTACGCATGTGCGGGTTGGAATGTCAGGAATCACAAGATTGTAACCGGCTGCATTAAATGCAGGCTCAATTAAATCAAAGTGTATAGGTGACATCTGTGGACACAAAATAGTGTAGTTCTTTTTCATCTCCTCGGTGAAGATTACTCTGTTATAGTTGGCAGGAACAATCGTGCGCTTTGTGTGTTTCTTTTTCTTTACGCGCAAAGCAGCAAGAAGCGAACGTACACGAATTCTTGCGGCGCCAAGATTGTTAACCTCGTCGATTTTGAGACAGGTATAAATTTTGCCTGACTGAGTAAGTATATCTGCAACCTGATCTGTTGTAACCGCATCCAGACCACAACCAAATGAGTTGAGCTGAATCAGATCCAGATTATCATGCTTTTTGACGTAGTTGGCTGCTGAGTACATACGTGAATGGAACATCCATTGATCCATAACGATGAGTGGTCTCTCTACCTCGCCTAGATTTGAAATCGAATCCTCGGTGAGAACTGCTATGCCATAACTATTGATAAGCTCAGGAATACCATGGTTAATCTCGGGATCAACGTGGTATGGACGGCCTGCGAGTACGATACCGTGTCGACCGGTCTCCTCTAGGTATTTCAGTACTTCCTGACCCTTGGCATACATGTCGTTTCGGAAATTTTCCTGTTCCATCCATGCGGCATGGGCGGCGTTTCTAATCTCGTCACCCTGGATATCAAATTCCTTCTTGAATACCTTTGCAAGCTGCTCTGTGAGAATCTCCTCATTTGTGAAAGCCATGAAAGGATTCAAAAAGCGTACCTTTCCTGAGGTTATTTCATCTACGTTGTTTTTGATATTCTCTGCATATGATGTGACGATAGGGCAGTTGTAGTGGTTGTTAGAATCAGGGAATTCATTTCTCTCGTAAGGTATACAAGGATAGAAAATGAAATCTACATTGCCCTCATTAATAAGCCATTGAACGTGACCATGTGTAAGCTTTGCAGGATAACATTCTGATTCTGACGGAATTGATTCTATTCCGAGCTCATATACCTTGCGGTTTGAACGAGGCGAAAGTACAACTCTGAATCCTAACTGCTTGAAGAAAGTAGCCCAAAAAGGATAATTCTCGTAAAGGTTCAGTGCTCTTGGTATACCGACTGTACCTCGTGTGGCTTCCTCGGCAGAAAGAGGCTCATAATCAAATAATCTTTTGAATTTATATTCGTAAAGATTAGGAATGTGTTCTTTGTTCTTGATGCCACCTGCACCCTTTTCACATCTGTTACCTGTTATAAATGAACGTCCGCCGGAGAATCTGTTTATAGTAAGAAGACAGTGATTCTCACACCCCTGACAGCGTGTCAGCTTTGTGTCAAATGTGAGATTGTTAATCTCGTCGATAGTGAGTGTAGTTGTTGTAGGATTCTCCTCATAGCGCTCTTTTGCAATAAGGGCACAACCAAAGGCACCCATGATTCCGGCAATATCCGGACGAGTAACATTGACACCGGCCACCTTCTCTAAGGAGCGGAGTACGGCATCGTTGTAGAAGGTTCCACCCTGTACAACAATATTTTTGCCAAGCTCAGATGCATCTGAAAGTTTTATTACCTTAAATAATGCATTCTTGATAACTGAGTAAGCGAGACCGGAAGAAATATCTGCGACAGATGCGCCCTCTTTCTGTGCCTGCTTTACCTTTGAATTCATAAATACTGTACATCTTGTACCCAAATCGATTGGATTGAGTGCAAATAATGCTTCTTCTGCAAAATCCTGTACAGAGAAGTCGAGAGACTTGGCGAAAGTTTCGATGAAGGAGCCGCATCCTGACGAACATGCCTCATTAAGCTGCACGCTGTCAACGACTCCGTTTTTGATGCGGATACATTTCATATCCTGTCCGCCGATATCAAGAATACAATCTACGTCAGGATCGAAAAATGCTGCCGCGTAGTAATGCGCAATTGTCTCAACCTCGCCATCATCAAGCTGCAGTGCTGATTTAAGAAGAGCTTCACCGTATCCCGTAGAGCATGAATGTACTATATGTGTATCCTCGGGCATAATAGAATAGATTTCCTTGAGTGCCTTGAGGGATGTGGCAAGGGGACTACCATTGTTGCTTGAATAGAATGAGTACAGCAAAGTGCCATCGTCACCGACTACAGCAAGCTTTGTTGTGGTAGAACCTGCATCAATTCCCAAGTATACATTGCCGTGATAGTTGGCCAAATCACCTTTGACAACCTGCGCCTTGGCGTGTCTGTCCTTGAATATCTTGAAGTCTTCCTCTGATTCGAATAATGGCTCCAAACGTGCAACCTCAAATTCCATTTTGATTCCTTCGGAGAGCTTGTCGATGATGTTATCCATATCAACGTGAGCCTCTTCCTTTGAATTGAGCGCAGAACCGATTGCAGCGAAAAGATGAGAATTATCAAGAAGAATAGTGTGCTCATCATCAAGCTTTAATGTGCGGATAAATGACTCCCTGAGCTGGTCAAGGAAGTGAAGTGGACCACCCAGGAATGCAACATGTCCTCTGATTGGCTTTCCGCAGGCAAGCCCTGAGATAGTCTGATTGACAACAGCCTGGAAAATAGAAGCAGATAAATCCTCTTTTGATGCACCCTCGTTGATGAGTGGCTGAATATCTGTTTTTGCAAAAACGCCACAACGGGCTGCAATAGGATAGAGAGCCTTATAATCCTTTGCGTATGTATTTAGACCTGTGGCGTCTGTTTGAAGTAGAGAAGCCATTTGGTCGATGAATGAACCTGTACCACCGGCACAGATACCATTCATACGCTGCTCAACATTACCGTTTTCAAAATAAATAATCTTGGCATCCTCACCACCCAGCTCTATAGCTACATCAGTCTGAGGAGCATAGTGAGTGAGTGCAGAAGAAACTGCGATAACCTCTTGTACGAATTCAACGCCCAGATGCTTTGCCAGTGTAAGACCACCTGAACCGGTTATAATAGGACAAACCTCGATTTTGCCAAGTGCAGATTTGGCCTGTGTTAATAAATCAGTGAGAGTTTGCTGGATATTAGCAAAGTGTCGCTGATATTCAGAAAATAATAGATTGTTTTCGGTATCCAATACGGCTATTTTAACAGTTGTAGATCCGATATCGATACCTAATTTAAATAGTTTGTTTTCCATAAATAAATTAATTCCTTTTCCCCATTGGCGTTATAATTGCGTGGTGCCTAAGTGGGTAGTTTCTTATTAATATATATCATAGTGCAACATTTCGTATTATAAATGGATATTAGGAAAAGTACAATAAACAAAAGTACCAAAGTGTTAGCATAAATCAAGAAAAATGAATTCTTTAGCTTTTATAATCGTTGAATTTTGGATATGGCTGGATTATATTTATATAGAATGGATTTAATTTGTTTAGAGTTTAGGTAAATTTATTCTTTACAAATTATCACCTGTGTTGTAAACTTTCAAAGTATTTTTATTAAATATGGGAGGTACTATGTCACAGTTTACTGTCAATGACATCGTTGATTTTGTTGAAGAGAATGACGTGAAATTTATACGTCTGGCTTTTTGCGACCTTTACGGTACCCAAAAAAATATATCGATTATGCCACAAGAGTTGAGACACGCCTTTGAAGAAGGCGTTAATTTCGACTCTTTTCTTATTTTAGGCTTCGATGACAATCAAAGTCGCGATCTTTTCTTGAAACCGGATCCTGATACGTTTCATGTTTTGCCATGGCGTCCTACATCAGGCAGGGTTATTCGTTTGTATTGTAATATTTATTTGGCTGACGGTACGCCATTTCAGTATGATTATCGATACTTTCTCAAAAAGACACTTGATAAATGCAAAGAGATTGGTGTTACAGCCCGCATGGGCCTGAAATCAGAGTTTTATCTTTTCAAAACTGATGAATATGGCAATCCTACCGATGAACCCTTTGACAATGGTACATATTTTGATGTAGCACCGGCTGATAAGGGAGAAAATATTCGTCGTGAGATTTGTCTTACTCTTGAGGAGATGGGGATTGAGCCTCAGTCTTCACACCATGAGCGTGGCCCGGGACAGAATGAGATTGATTTTATGTCTGCGGACGTGTTGACGACAGCAGATAATTTTGTCACTTACAAAAACGTTGTAGAAAATATCGCCAGTCGCAATGGCGTTGTGGCTTCATTTGATCCCAAGCCTATAGCTGACAAGCCGGGGAATGGACTGCATATCAGGCTTGCTAATTACAAGGGTGATGATAATCTCCAGCATACTGACAGAGATTTTTCTGACAGTTTTATTGCCGGTATTCTTAATAGAATGAGAGATATTACGCTGTTTCTTAATTCCAGGGAGGATTCTTATTCACGATTTGGCCTCTCTGAGGCTCCAAAGTACATAACATGGTCATCTCAGAACTTATCCCGATTACTCAGGGTTCCGGAGATTAATGGCCACAGGGATCATTTCATCCTGCGTTCGCCGGATTCTTGTATTAATCCGTACTTGGCGACTGCCATGATTATTCAGGCAGGGCTTGCCGGTGTGGCAGCCAAGGAGCAGCTTCCGCCTCCACTTGAGATTAATTCGAGGTTTTTGACAGAGGAGAATACAGCTGTTTTGGAGACTCTTCCAATGTCTTTGTCAGAGGCGATTGAGTGTGCTGAGAATAGTGATTTTCTTATGAATTCTGATTTTTCCGATATAGCTAAGCACTATATCAGAACCATTAAAGAACATCAGGAAAATTCTTAGAGGAGTGTTTTATGGAAAGGGCATTAATTGTCTGTGATTCTGAAAAGGGCACTTCCTTTTACAAGAGTTTCCTTATGGAGAATGGAATTAGAGATATTCTAGTAGCCGATAATGCCCCGGCCGGTAAGCGATGCATTGTTGAATATGATATTGATATATGCATTATTAACGGGCCAATCGGCGGTGAGACAGGCGAAAATCTTGCAATAGATATTGCAGAGAAAAATATCTGTCAGGTTATTTTGTTTGTAAAAGCAGAGCGCATTGAAGAAATTACAGAGCGCGTAGAGGATTATGGAGTTATTACGGTCTCAAAGCCAATAAACAGACAGTTGTTTTGGCAGGCCTTAAAGCTGGCAAAGGTTGCTCAAAGACGTATTAGCATGGCACACAAAGAGAGCGCCAAGCTTGAGCAAAAGCTGGAGGATATGAAGGTTATATCCAGAGCAAAGCTGCTGCTGATTATTAATCGAGATATAGATGAGCAGGCAGCACATAAATATATAGAGAAACAGGCAATGGACTTGCGACTTACGCGAGTTCAGGTTGCTAAGGAAATAATCAAAAAATACGAAGGAGATTAAAATGACAAAGCATGTATTTGTTACCGGTGGTGTTGTATCAGGATTAGGAAAAGGTATCACAGCCGCATCTCTTGGACGTCTTCTCAAGATGAGAGGCTACAAGGTTGCATCGCAGAAATTAGATCCATATATGAATGTTGATCCGGGTACAATGAGCCCATATCAGCACGGAGAAGTTTTTGTTACTGATGATGGTGCAGAGACAGATCTTGATTTAGGTCATTATGAGAGATTTATAGATGAGAGCCTGAATAAATATTCTAATCTTACTTCCGGTAAGGTATATTGGAATGTCCTTAATCGTGAGAGAAAGGGCGAGTATTTAGGTCAGACAGTTCAGGTTATTCCACATATTACCGAGGAGATTAAGAGATTTATCTACATGGGGGCAGAGACTGCGGATTGCGATGTGCTTATCACTGAGATAGGTGGTACTACAGGTGATATTGAGTCTCAGCCATTCCTTGAGGCTATTCGTCAGGTTTCACTTGAAAAGGGACGTGAGAATTGCCTGTTTATACATGTTACATTGGTACCTTGGCTTTCAGGCTCAGAGGAGCACAAATCAAAGCCTACCCAGCATTCTGTAAAGGAGTTACAGTCTCTTGGTATTGCGCCAAATATTATTGTTTGTCGTGTAGATCATCCTTTGGAGCAGTCTATCAAGGATAAGATTTCACTCTTCTGTAATGTTAAAAAGGATTGTGTTATCGAAAATGATACATTGGATTGTTTGTATGAAGCACCTCTTATGATGCATAAGTACGGTCTTGATGATGTTGTCTGCAGAGAGCTTGGCCTTGAAAATCGCACCCCTAAAATTGAGGAGTGGGAGAAGATGGTTGAGAATATCAAAGGTCTCAAGAAGACTACAAAGATTGCTATTGTCGGAAAGTATGTCGCACTTCATGACGCATATCTTTCTGTTCGTGAGGCACTTTTCCATGGTGGATATGCCAACAATGCTCATGTTGATATCGAGTGGGTTGATTCTGAGGAAATCACAAAGGAGAATGTTGCAGATATCCTTGGTGGTATCGATGGTATCTTAGTTCCGGGAGGCTTTGGTGACAGAGGTGTAGAGGGCAAGATTGCAGCTTGTCAGTATGCACGCGAGCATGATATTCCTTACCTTGGCATTTGTCTTGGCATGCAGGTTGCGGCTATTGAGTTTGCACGTAATGTATGCGAGCTTTCCGATGCTAATTCTCGTGAGTTCAATGCCTCTGGCAAGAATTGTGTTATTGATCTTATGGAGGAGCAGATGGCTGTCCTTAGAAAGGGTGGCACAATGAGACTTGGTGCTTATCCTTGTGCAATTCGCAAGGGAACCAAGCTTGAGGAGGCCTATGGCACAGATAATATTTCAGAGCGCCATAGACATAGATTTGAGTTTAACAATTCATATAGGGATTTGATGACAGAAAAGGGCCTTACTATTTCGGGTACATCGCCTAATGATGAGGTTGTTGAGGCAATTGAGGTTTCTTCAAACAGATTCCACGTTGGTGTACAGTTCCATCCTGAATTCAAGAGCCGTCCAAACAAGCCACATCCACTTTTTGCAGCATTCATCAAGGCTAGTCTTGCTACAAAATAATGTTTTAATTTGGTTCCAAAAATTTTATATACAAAGAGGAGAATTTATATGTTAGAAAAAAGATTCAAACTCAGTGAGAACAACACATCTGTAAAGACAGAAATCATTGCTGGTCTCACATCATTCATGACAATGGCTTATATCATTGCCTTGAATCCAAACCTACTCACCGGTTATGGAGAGGGAGGACAGGCTCTCTGGAATGGAGTCTTCCTTGCAACTTGTATTTCTTCAGCTGTAGCGATGTTTGTTATGGCATTTCTTGCAAACAAGCCATTTTGTCTTGCACCGGGAATGGGACTTAACTCATTTATGGCAATTGTTATTGGCAATCTCGTTGCTGCAACTGCTATGGACTATGTTCAGTCATTCCAAGCTATGCTTTGCATTATCTTGGTTGAAGGTATCGTATTTTTTATTCTTTCACTTCTTAATATTAGAGAAAAGATTGTCGATGCAATTCCTCTTGGAATCAGACTAGGTATATCACCTGCAATTGGTCTTATGCTTCTCAATATTGGCTTCGGCTCAAATGTTTATATTGCTGATAAAAACTATAATCAGTTCTATGTAATGAAGGATTTCTTTGGAGCACTCACTGCTTCATATGCAAAGCAGGAGATGACAGATGCATATCCTACAATGGTACTTTCCGTACTTACAATGTTTATTGGCCTTTTCATTATTGTTGTTCTTGCATCAAAGGGTGTTAAGGGCGCTGTTATTCTTGGTATGCTTTGTGCATCAGTTATCTATTGGATTGGTGAGGCTGTAGTTCTTGGAACAAATCCATTTGCCGACATTTCTGCATCAGCTTTTGTTCCTGCATTTGGCGATATGGCTTCTACCACATTGTTCAAGTTCAATTTTGAGGGTCTTGCAAGTATAGGCTGGTTCACAGCAATTACACTTGTTATTACATTCTGTATTATTGATATGTTTGATACTATCGGAACACTCGTTGGTACTGCTTCAAGAGCAGGTATGGTTGATAGAGAAGGCAATATGCCTAATATGAAGGAGGCTCTCCTTTCAGATTCAATCGGTACAATTGTTGGTTCATGTACAGGTACGTCTACTGTAACGACATTTATCGAATCGGCTTCAGGTGTTGAGGCAGGTGGCCGTACAGGTCTTACAGCACTTACATGTGGTATAGCATTCCTTTTATGCATATTCCTTGCTCCAATAGCTGCTGTTATTCCGGCTGCCGCTACATCTTCAGCACTTATTTATGTAGGTGTCCTTATGATGACAGGCCTCAAGAAGGTTAATTTCGATGATCTTTCTGTATGTGTACCTGTCACAATCATGCTCATCGCTATGCCGATTTCCGGTTCAATCGGACACGGCATCGGACTTGCCATGATTTCATACACAATCATCAAGGTATTCACCGGCAAGGCAAAGGAGGTATCTGCGCTTACTTATGTAATCTCAGTTCTCTTCCTTATTAAGTTCTTCCTTGCTGTATAGATTCTTGATTTCCTCAGAAAATCAAGAATCTTTAGATTATTATCTTATAAGAATTCAGGAATTTAATAACCATTATAAAACAATAGGGCGCTCGCAGAACGCCCTATTAGTTTGCAATTCCCATAAACAAAGGCTTGAGTTATCCTTATAGTAAAAATTCACATAAAATACACATTGAAATTCTTTATTTTTTATCGTTGGGCAATAGATAATATTTATGTTCTGTGTAAAAATATTTAACTGTGTCTGTACATAGAGGAGTTTTGTTTTTGTCACAAAAGCACTAATTTGGGTAATTATCATGCGGATTAGATAATTCTTTATGTGATGACATAATGTATTAGGGTTTACAATTGAAAGATTTTTAGTAGTACTTCTTAGTTTTTTCATCATTTATTATTCTTTCGTTATATCTGGTTTTTCCAATTTTTCCAATTTATTTTGATTTTATCAAGGGATTTCCCTTGTTATATTTACGTGCCTATTTTGGGGACAGTTGTGATTTAGGAGGTTTATATGCTTGATGTCCTGCGAGAAGAGAAAAAGTATCGGCTTACACTAGATAGCGCCAATTACCTTTTCTCCAAGATGAGCCAGGTGCTCCATGGCGATCCGTATAATGGTTTGGATTATTACATGGTTCGCTCTCTTTATTTTGATTCTATTTATGATAGGGATTTCTTTGAGAAGTACCAGGGGATGGAGTACCGCAAGAAGATTCGTTTGAGAGTTTACAGGGCTGATTCAGATTCTGCGAAGCTTGAGATGAAGGAAAAGTGTGGTTCTGCCCAGCGCAAGCGCTCACTGACAGTATCTAAGGAGGATGCGCTAGAGCTTATCGCCGGCAGGTATGAGTGTCTGCTCAATTATTCTGAGGATATTGCTTCAGAGTTTTATTACATAATGACGACAGAGCTATATCAGCCTAGATGTGTTGTCGAATACAAGCGCAGAGCTTTTGCAACTCAGGAGAATAGCATTCGTATTACCTTCGATTCGGAGCTTGTTTCCAATGAGGGCTATTTTAATATTTTTGATCCAAACCTTCCTGTGTACCCTATCACACCAAAAGACGAGGTACTACTCGAGGTTAAATATAATAACTTTTTGCTCAGCTACATAAAGGATGTTTTAGAGTGTGTGGATAGAGTTGAGACATCCAATAGTAAATATTGTATGGCAAGAAAATATGGAATGATGGGAGAGTAAATTATGAACAATACTTTATTTAATTATTTAATGGAATCTTCAAGTGTACTTACTGTTCAGCAGATAATCCTTAATTTTATTTTTGTATTACTGCTTAGTTTTTGTATCTACATTTCATACAAGTTTTCTTATTCGAGAATAGCATACAGTGCGAGATTTAATGCATCGCTTATGCTTCTGGCAATTATTTCTACACTTATCATGAGTTGTATAGGTAATAATGTAGCTTTGTCACTTGGTATGGTCGGTGCCCTTTCAATCATCCGTTTCCGTACTTCTGTCAAGGATTCTCGTGATACAGCCTATATTTTCTGGGCTATTGCTGTTGGTATTTGTTGTGGCGTTTCTGATTATCTTGTGGCAAGCATTGGTACAATTTTTGTATTTATTTTGCTTTTGATATTTGGCAATGTGCAGAGCAACACACGTTATCTTCTTGTCATTAGGGCAAAGCACGGTGCTTCAAAGGAGATTCGTGATGCGGTAGATAATTATTATGGTGGCAGAGCAATATTCAGAGTTGACAATTCTAATCCTCAGATGGATGAGATTATTTATCTTGTTTCAGAGGGGACAATTGCCAAGGCTGAAAAGACGCAGAGCACATCTATTAATGACACGCTTTATGGTATTTCACAGGTTGAGAGCGTTAATATGGTCTCTCAGAATAATGAGATGAATGCCTAATATTTTGAATTTTTAGGGAGATACGATTTCTTAGTAAAATCTATGACTTCTTGCGGGAGAAATATGAAATTTCCCGCAAGAAGTCAGTATTTGTAAATGTATTTGAACGTAGCAGGAGAATCGAGAGTAGCAATGGAAAAGAACGAAAAGAAATATGGAATAGTTTTGGGGATATCATCCGCACTTATGATTATTTATTTTGTGTGGAGATTATTTTTTACACTTCCATTTGAATATGGTTGGGTATCAGTTGTAGGAGGCATAATACTTTTCCTCTGTGAGGTAGCATCAGCAGTGGAGGCATTTATACATCTTACTACTTCTCATAATCCGGTAATTCCTGAGAAGCCGGTTATACCTGAGGAGTGGTATCCGGAGGTTGATGTATTTATAGCGACACATAATGAGTCTACAGATATTTTGTACAAGACAATAAATGGCTGTAAGCATATGAAATATCCTGACAAAAGCAAGGTCCATATTTGGATTTGTGACGATGGATATCGTATGGAGATGAAAGAACTTGCTGAGAAGATGGGTATAGGATGGCAGGGACTTTCCGGAAATACCTTGGCTAAGGCAGGTAATCTTAATAATGCTTTATCCAAGACATCGGCACCCTTGGTTGTTACATTTGATGCCGATATGATTCCAACGCGTAATTTCCTTATGGAGACTGTACCTTATTTTTTCCTTCCAAAGCTTAAAAAGACTGAGGATGGTAAATGGGTAGAGCGTGCCGAGAATGAGATTGATCCAAATTATAAAATTGGTTTTATTCAGACACCACAGAATTTCTACAACCCGGATTTGTTCCAATATAATCTTTATGCCGAGGACAAGATTCCTAATGAACAGGATTATTTCTTCAGAGAGATTAATGTTGCCAGAAACAAATCGAATTCACCAATTTATGCAGGTAGTAATACAGTGATTTCCAGGGAAGCCTTAGAAGAGGTCGGTGGTATTGCAACAGGAACAATCACAGAGGATTTTGAGACCGGTATGCATATTCAGGGGCGTGGTTATACATGCTATGCTATCCCTACTGTTGTAGCACATGGATTGGCTCCTGATACTATCGATTCGCTTATCAAGCAGCGTGAGCGTTGGGGACGTGGATGTATATATTCACTCCGCAAAATGCATATTTGGACTAATAAAGAGATTCCATGGAAGGCAAAGCTTAGCTATTATTCATGCCAGATTTATTGGTGGACCTTCTTGAGACGATTTGTGTTTATTATTTGTCCGATTCTGTTTTCGGTATTTTCAATACCTGTTATGGTATGTAAGCCGTGGCAGCTACTTGTATTCTGGCTCCCTTCATACCTTATGTTTACAAAGGCACAGAATATGGAGGCCGGAGAGATTCGAACAACTCGCTGGAGTAATATAATTGATACTATTTTATTCCCGTATCTTGTTATTCCGATTTTCCTTGAGGGAATAGGTGTTAAAAAACACAAATTTGTCGTAACACGTAAGGACAGAGTTATTTCTGAGAATAACGATGCATCGCTTGCTATACCGCATATCATCCTTTTGGTGTTCTCTGTATTTGCTATTATTCTTGCCATGAAGGATTTAATTAATTACAGAGCATATGGAAGTATCATAATTATATTCTGGCTTTTTGTTAATTCATTTGCACTTGTTATGGCAATTTTCTTCATGACAGGACGTAAGAATCTCAGAATGAACGAGCGTTATCAGGCGGCTTTACCTGCGAAGGTTATTGTAGGCGATCGTATTTATTATGGACAGACGGCTGATATTTCGGAGACAGGATTGGCGGTTGTATTCGATGAGCTTATTTTCCTTCCTAGGGGTTCAGTTAGACTGCATGTTAAGACTCATCATTATAATGCTCACATGGATGTTCATGAGGTATATGTGACAGATATCGTAGATGACGATGGTACAAGGCATTATAGATATAGCTTTACGCTCGATAATATTACAGACGAATATAAGGCTGAGTATTATCAGATTATTTATGATCGTGAGCCATCACTTCCGACTGTCACAGCCAAGAATGACAGTGTTTTTGGCAATGTAACTAATAATATTAGCGCAAGAGTTGATGGAGTTAAGACTCAGCGCCGTAAATTATACAGATTAGATGTTTGCAAGAATATTCCTGCTGATAATGGGAAACAGGTATATATGTATGATTATAGCTGCAAATACACATTACTTTCTGCTAGGGATACAAATAATGCAGATGTTATAAAGCTTCAGCCTAAGGCTGGAATTGAATTATTGTGTGAAAAGAAAAAAATACTCGATAATGACAGGATTCTTTATACGATAAAGAATGGTGATGAGGTATTCTTTGACGATAATTTCTCAGATGTCCTTGAAAGCTGGGCTGAGTAGTTTTGGATTAGATTTTTGGGAGACCATATATGGTATTTTCAAGTTTAACGTTTTTATTTTATTTATTACCAATTACATTAATAGTTTATTTTATATTGTCTTTCTCCAGACCTTTACAGAATTTCTGGCTGTTTTTGGTTAGCTTAGTGTTTTATGCATGGGGAGAGCCAGTTTATATAGTACTTTTGTTGGTGTCAATTGTATCTAATTATCTTATTGGCCTTTTGGTTGGAAAATATAGGCTGGACAGACCTAAAATCGCCAAGGGCGGTGTGGTATTAGCATGCGTTATTAATCTTGGTATTTTATTTGTTTTTAAATATCTTGGATTTGTGTGTGAGTCGATTAATACAGCTGCAGGAAGTAGTATAGTGCCTGTGCTACAGATTGCATTACCTATAGGTATTTCGTTTTTTACCTTTCAGGCACTTTCTTATGTTATTGATGTATACAGAGGAGATAGTGAGGTACAGAAGAATCCTTTTTGGGTTGGTTTGTATATTGCCTTTTTCCCTCAGCTTGTTGCGGGGCCTATTGTCAAATACAAAAGTATCGCCAAGCAAATAAATGACAGAAAGTTTTCTGCAGATGTCTTCTCTCGAGGAGTTACGAGATTTGCAACAGGTGTTGCCAAAAAGGTCCTTTTAGCAAATAATCTTGCGGTTATTGTTGATGATATATTCAATTTAACTGCAACAGGCAAGGATAATTATTCTGTACCGGTTTTAATGGCATGGCTTGGAGCTATTTGTTATACGATGCAGATTTACATGGACTTTTCCGGTTATTCAGATATGGCAATAGGCTTAGGTCAGATGTTTGGATTCCAGTTCGAGGAGAACTTTAATTATCCATATATTTCTAAATCAATCGGTGAGTTTTGGAGAAGATGGCACATTTCTCTTGGAACATGGTTTAAGGAATATGTTTACTTCCCATTGGGTGGCTCACGCGTTTCAAATATGGACATCATGGTACGAAATACATTAGTTGTATGGCTGCTCACCGGTATATGGCATGGAGCTAATTGGACGTTTTTGTTCTGGGGACTTGTGAATTTTGTCTTCTTGATTTTTGAAAGATTAGTTAGATGGGACAAGATTGAGATACCAAATTTTTGGAAACATATCTATTGTATGTTGATTATAACTGTTAGTTGGGTTATGTTCAGGGCCGATTCACTTTATCAATTGAGTGAGTATTTCGGTAACATGTTTGGTACCAACATGAATGGTTTCTATTCTGCCACAACAGGTGCTTTTGTAAAAGAATATGCAATTGTCTTATTCTTTTCTGTATTGTTTTGTATGCCTGTTGCGCCATGGTGTCGCAAAAAGGTAGATCAACTACAAAACAAATTTGCGGCGGTTTCACTTAATATGCTTCATATAGTCGCATTAATGGGAGTGTTTACTGTTTCAGTTATTTCACTAATAAAGGGTGGATACAATCCGTTTATTTATTTTAATTTTTAACTGGAGGGATGAGGTGACAAATAGATGAAAAAGTCAGGATATCAATATTATATTTTTACCGTAGTTTTCATGGTTGCTTTGTTTGCATTTGCGATTCTCTCATGGAAGTGTTCATTATCTACGTTAGTGTCAGAAATAGAGGAATCGGATATTACTGGCATCGATGAGGTAGATGATCTGGTTAGTAGTTTAGAAACGGATATTCAGGAGAATATATTTGCTCGATATAATGCTATTGAAGCATACGGCAGTTTGACCAAAGCACTCGGCAAAAACGAGGTTAATGGTTTTGAATATGTTCGTGACAAGGATGGATTTTTATACTCCGGTAATTTTTGGTCAGATGTATATCAAAGAGATGAGGAGGCTCTGGCACTTGAAGTAGAGGAATTTAAAGAAGACCTCAATAAAAATGGCATAGACTTTATGTTCATTAGCTTTCCTCAAAAGTACAATAAGACCTGGACTAATGGATATTCCGGTATTCCATATGATGATTTTTCCTATGAGATGGAACGATTTATGATTCAGATGCGAAAATATGGCATCAATAATGTGGATTGTACATTATTACTCGAGGATAGCGGTATGTCAATAGATGAAATGTTCTTTAAGACGGATCATCATTGGACTACCGAAGCATCATTTTATTGTTTTTCATATATTCTGGATGAGTTGAAGGATATGGGTTACGATTTAGACCCAACAGGATATTATACAGATTCCGATAATTATACTCATTTATATTATGAGAATATGATGCTTGGAAGTTGTGGCCGTTCTACAGGTATTAATTATTCTGGCTATGATGATTTTGAATTGATGTATTTGGATGATGGTTCTGAATATGAATATTCTATTGTTGGCTCAAATACATACTATGGCACAATCGATGAAGCTCTTATTAATTTTAGTATAGTAGATCAGATAAACGAGAATCCTGAAAGCATATATGAGTTGAGTCTTTATGATATGTATCTTAGAGGTATTAGAAATCAGGCTTCTATTATTAATAAGAGTAATCCTGATGGATTAAAAGTTCTGATGCTTAGGGATTCATATGCAGATCCTATAGCAACATATATGGCGCCTATGTGTAGTCAAATTGATTTACTTTGGACAAAATATGTCTCTGAGGAGACAATTCAAAGTTATATTGAAAATAATGATTATGATATTGTCATCTTGGCTCTTTATCCTGATGATATGAGTTCGGAATTTATAGATTTTTAGGAGGATAACCGTATGAAATCAGCAATAATGAATTATTTTTCTACTTCTGCAAGCACAATGAGTACGCAGGAGATTATCTTGAATTTTTGTGCTGCAGCAGTTATTGGTATAGTGATTTTTCTTTGTTATTGGCTTACACATTCAAGAGCTGTTTATAGTGCCAAATTTAATGTTTCGCTTCTTATGATGACAGTTATTACTACATTAGTAATGAGCGTAATTGGAAATAATGTAGCTCTTTCTCTTGGTATGGTTGGTGCGTTGTCAATTGTACGTTTTAGAACTGCTATAAAGGATGTTAGAGATACTGTTTTTATTTTTTGGACGATTGCTGTAGGAATATGTTGTGGTGTTTCAGAATATATGCTTGTTGGAATTGGCAGCCTCGTAATTTTTGTTGCACTTTTAGTACTTGGTGCTGTTCATAGCGACGAAGTATATATGATAGTTATACGTGCTGTTAGAGCAAAAGAAAATGAAATCATGGAAAATATGGTTTCATACTTTAGTGGTAAAGCGTCTGTAAAGGTAAATAATTCTACAGAATCTGATTTGGAGCTTATTTATGAGATTTCCAAAAAGGATCTTGATAAGTATAAAGGAATGGAGATTTCTGATGTCCTCTACAAGATAGAGGGTGTATCTATGGTAAATGTTATCTGTCAATCAGAGGAAATTAGCAAGTAGTGAGGTTTATTTTATGAGTAAGTACTCAAAAATAGTTACACTTATAGTTGGCGGATGTCTTATAACAGCTATTGGTTTTACTCTGTTTAATCATACCAATGCTGAGGAGGAGAGCCAAAGATATCAGCAACATGTAGAATATATGGAAGATGGTGCGGATCCTACACTTGGTGTTACAGAGTTTGCAGATGGTGATTATTCAGTTGATGAATCTTTTGAGACACATTTGCCAATTGTTGTGATTGATTTGGAAGGAAATGAGATTCCTGATGCCTATACATATGATCATGATGAGGAGAGATTCGTTCTTGAGGACGGTGTGGATCCTTATGTTACCGGCAGTATTTCGATTATTAATTCTGATGATCATGATAATACTCTTGGAGATGATGCAGAGACCGTTTCCAAAATGCGAATAAAATATAGAGGGAATTCTTCTTTGGATTATGCCAAGCATCAGTATAAGATTGAACTGGTCGATGAAGATGGTAATTCTAAGGATGAGGATATTCTTGGAATGGGAGAGGAATCAGATTGGATACTCAATATTTCCATGTTGGATCAGACTCTTCTCAGGAACTATATGGCATATAATATTTGCGGACAGTTTATGGATTATGTGCCGGATGTGCAATATTGCGAGGTTGTTATCAAGGATGGTGATTCGTATGAGTACGAGGGTGTATATCTTATGATGGAGAGCGTCAAGCAGGGAAATGATAGAGTGGATATCAAGGATTCCAAGGATAATAGCTCTATCACTAGTTATCTTGTTCGCCGCGATCGATATGATGAAGAAGATATTATGCTTGAGACATATGCAACAATGAATGATTTGTCATATGGTTGGCTCGCACTTAGATATCCCAACGGAGATGATGCAACAGATAGCATTATTGATTATGTTACGGATGATATCAGTAAAATAGAAAAGGTTATCTACTCCGATGATGAAGAAACTTTTATGTCATACGGAGAGTATATAGATGAGGACAGTTTTGTTGATTATTTCTTGATAAATGAGTTCTTAACTAATTATGACGCGGGAAATAATTCTACATATTATTACAAAGATCAGGGCGGAAAGCTTTACATTGGACCGATTTGGGATTATGATAATGACTTGGATAATATGGGTGGTTATCTACTTGATCCCGAGATTATTTCATTTGAGGGTAATGCGTGGTTTGACAAGCTCATACAATCCGAAGATTTTGATAAAAAACTCATATCCAGATACAAAGAGCTTCGAGAAACATATTTTTCGGATGAGTATTTTTGCGATTATGCTGATGATGTATTGGCATTTCTTGGAAATGCTCAAAAGAGAGATTGGTCTCGATGGAGTGACGAATATACAAGCTATGAATTCTCATTGATAGAAGATAGCGATGGTGTTGTAATCGATAGGAATTATGATGATTACAATAGCTATTTTCAGAGAATGAAGGATGTTTTTGTAGAGCACGCCTCATATATCTATCCTAATTTACAGGAGTTACTTGAGGAGTGCCGTTATAAAGATGCATATAGAATTAATTATGGATTAGGCTTGGGATTTGTCCTTGTATTGTTAATTGCGATAGTTGTTGCTAGAAGAAAGGCTGCTAGATAATTGGACTCACGAAACATAGTATACACTACACTTACTTTACCTTTGTTATTAAACGCTTATTCCGTTGCTTATGCTGCAGATGAATCCGTGGATGATTCTTTTTCTTCCGATTTCACTGAGGATGATACTGCACTATTTGAAAAGGCCAGATGGAGTAATGGCGGGATGTTTGATTGCGTATTTTCATCGAATAATGTTTCATTTGAAGATGGCATAATGACTTTATCCATTACAGAGAATACTAATTCTAAGTATTCGTATGATAGAGCCGGAGCGGAATATCGTACGCTTAATTATTATGGTTACGGGTATTATCAGGTATCCATGATGCCGATATCTAATCCTGGCGTTGTATCTTCCTTTTTTACTTTTTCGGGAAAGGACGATAGTGGCGCTTGGGATGAGATTGATATTGAGTTCCTCGGCAAGGATACAACATGTGTTCAGTTTAATTACTATGTTAATGGCAATGGCCATCACGAGTATGTTTATGATTTAGGATTTGATGCTACTGCTGATTATCATAATTATTCATTTTTATGGCAGGAGAATATGATTACATGGTTCGTTGATGATGTTGCTGTCTATCAGGTGGATGCAGAGAATGGTTCTCTTCCGTCACTTGAAAGCAAAATCATGATGAATGTGTGGAATGGTGCGAATTCTGTCAATTATTGGCTAGATGAATATGATGGAACTATTCCGCTACATGCTTATTATGATACAATGTCATATACTAGTTTGTCTCAGGTTGATTCTCAGATTTTAGAATCAGCAGTTACATTTAGTACGACTAATCAACAGTCTAGTAATAGTGGATATATAGTCGCTTCATCGTTTTTTGGAATCGCTATAATCATTTTATTTTTATTTACATTTATAAAGAGAATACGAGACTAATATACGCAAATAGAAGTGTCCTTGGGCACTTCTATTTGCGTATATATATTTAGAAAACAATTTCTGAACTAATACGATTGTTGACTATACCTAGTGCTTTTTTTATAATAAAAATATCTATATATAGTATGATTATGGAATTACTATGCCTAATTATTGTGCCTAGTAATGACAAGTCGGAAATGGAAGGTAATTGCTTATGAAAAAATTAAAAAAATCATTTTTTAGTATGACCTTGGTGTTGGCGTTAGCTTTATCATTACATACAGTGGTTAATGCTCAGGGAACAACATCTATTTCCGTTTCGAAAAGTTCAATTGCCGTTGGTGATTCGACAACTGTTTCGGTGACAGCCTCAGAGTCAGGCACGGTCACTGTCAAATATACTGCAAGCTACTTAACACTAACTGATTGTACTGCTTCCGGCTATTCATCAGAGGGAAATTCGGTTACATTTTCGGGTACATCCGGTGATTTGGTTTTTGAAGCGACTGGTACAGGTACAGCATCAATTATTGTTTCATCAACTTCGTGCTCAGGAAGTAGTTGTACACTTACAATTGGTAGCTCGTCATCGACTTCATCTTCAGACACAACTACAACTACAACTACAACTACAACAGCAGAATCTGTAGATACATCTGAGGATGAAGTAGCAGAAGAGGACACAACCGAAGAGACGGTTACTGCATCGTCATCTACAGCAGGATCGGTTGGCACGCTTAATTCTGATGGTGGCTTTGATATTGATGGTGTTTCGTATGTTGTTTCGGAGAGATATAGTGATTCGGAGATACCTTCAGGTTTTTCAAAAACCACAATTACAATCGGTTCTAGCACATACAGTGAGCTTACAAACGATGTGATTACACTTGTTTATTTAAAGCCGGCTGACAATACATCAGGCTCGGGGACTTTTTATATTTACGATGCTGATGCAGGAACTGTTTCTGAATTTATTATGCTTACGTCTGCTGATTCGTATGTTATTTTGACGTCCAGTGATTCATCACCTTATGATGGTATGACAGAGATTACTGTTACTATAGCTGGTGATGAAATTACAGGCTACACTTTGGATGGCTCGGAGTTTATATATGTTTATGGTATTAATCAAAACAGCATTTCCGCTTGGTATGTTTATGATTATACATATGGTACTCTTAGTAGAGTAGATGACAGTTTAATTTCAGAGTTATCATCGGTTTCTACAAGCGATGATGACACCACTGGTTCTTATAGTATTACAGATACATACGTGGAGAAACTGGATTTATTTAGAAAGATAATATCTGCCCTTGTTATTCTGTGCGTGATTTTAGTATTTGTTATTATTAACATGGCGATGAAGAGACGCTCTGGCGACGATTTTGATGGTGATGATATTTTTGCTGAGCACGATGACAAGAGTAAGCCAAGGTCACGTATTCCTCGGTCAATCGTTTTTAGAGAAGCTGAAGACGAGGATGATGACTACGATGAAGATGAGGATGACTATTCTGACGACAATGAGGATGAGGATGAGGATGAATATGATTCGGATGATTCATCTTCACCTAGTTATGAAAGTTCGAATAGCAGTAGCCTTAATATGATGGATTTAAATGATTTATAAAAGGAGAAAAAATGATAGGATTAACCAGACAAGCAAAACGTGCAATTGATGGTGCGGCAAAGCTATCAAAGAGTTTACAACATCATTATGTTGGTACAGAGCATTTGCTGATTTCTATTATTGATCAGGAAAATTCTCTTGCGTCCAAGGTCTTAATATCTAACGGCGTTGATAGAGAATCTTTACTAAAACTTGTTAATGAATTGATTTTTCCGGGCGGGGATTTGGCTGTCATGGAAAGAGAGGGCAATACACCAAAGATGAATCAGCTTTTGGAGCATGCAGAGGATGAGGCACTTAAAAGTGGCTCAAAGACAATGGGGACAGAGCATCTTTTACTTGCGATGATTCGTATGCAGGATTGTGCGGGTGCAAGATTACTTAATTCCTTAGATGTCAATCCACAAAAGCTGTTTTCCGAGCTTGTGGCGGGAATGGGAGCAGAAGGACTCGTTTACAAAGAAGAAATGCAGGCGATGAATAATGCTCATAAAAGAGGAGATGCCTCATACCTGGAGCAGTTTTCGCGTGATTTGACAGATATGGCTTACGAGGGAGAGCTGGATCCAATAGTTGGACGTGATAATGAGATACAGCGTGTTATTCAGATTTTGTCTCGCCGCGGCAAGAATAATCCATGCCTTATAGGAGAGCCGGGTGTTGGTAAAACAGCGATAGTTGAAGGACTTGCCCAGAGAATTGTGGCGGGTAATGTACCTGATTCTGTCAAGAATCTTCGGGTTTTGTCATTGGATTTATCCGGGATGGTTGCAGGAAGCAAGTATCGAGGTGAGTTTGAAGAGCGTATTAAACGTGTTATTGCTGAGGTCATCGAGGATGGAGATGTTCTTCTTTTTATCGATGAAATTCATACGCTTATTGGTGCCGGAGGAGCAGAGGGGGCTATAGATGCTTCTAATATTTTAAAGCCTGCCATGGCTAGGGGCGAAATACAGATACTTGGAGCTACAACTATTACAGAATATCGTAAATATATTGAAAAGGATGCGGCTCTTGAGAGGCGTTTTCAGCCGGTGGTTGTTGAGGAGCCTTCAGTTGAAGAGACAATTGATATTTTAAAAGGTGTAAAGCATCTTTATGAGGAACATCATGATGTCATTATTCCTGATGAGGCTATTGAGGCATGTGCAACTTTATCTGAGCGATATATTACAGATAGATTCTTGCCGGACAAGGCTATAGATTTAATGGACGAAGCTGCAGCTTCTATAAAGCTCCAGACTATAAAGGGTAATGAGTCTAAAGTTGGAGAATTACAGCTTCAGTTAGACGAGATGTCCCAGGCTATGGAGGATGCAATTGTAGCCGGTGATTTTGAGCTTGCAAGTCAGATAAAAATAGAAAAAGATGATCTTACTTTAGTTAAGGAAAAGGAAGAGAAAAAACAGGCGAGAAAACGAGCTCGAAAGACGGTCACTCTTACAGAAAATGATGTCGCTGCAGTTGTTGCTTTGTGGACAAAAATTCCTGTTGCCAAGCTTACAGAGAAGGAAGCAGATAAGCTTCGTAAAATCGAGAAAACTCTTCATAAGCGAGTTATTGGCCAGGAAGAGGCGGTTTCCGCCGTTGCCAGAGCGGTCAGAAGGGGCCGTGTTGGACTTAAGGAAAAGGGGAGACCTATTGGCTCGTTCCTATTCTTAGGACCTACAGGCGTTGGTAAAACAGAGATTTCAAAAGCATTGGCAGAGGCAATATTTGGAAGCGAGGAATCTATGATTCGTGTTGATATGAGCGAATACATGGAGAAACACAGTGTTTCCAAGATGATTGGTTCGCCTCCGGGATATGTAGGATATGATGAGGGTGGCCAGTTGTCAGAAAAGGTACGTAGAAATCCGTATTCTGTTATCCTTTTTGATGAGATTGAAAAGGCACATCCGGATGTTTTTAATGTTTTGCTGCAAGTTTTGGATGATGGTCATATAACTGATTCTCAGGGCAGAAAGGTTGATTTTAAAAATACTATTATAATCATGACATCTAATGCCGGAGCTCAGGCCATCATAGAGCCTAAAAAGCTTGGCTTTGCATCGAAAGAGGATGCGGGTGCTGATCATGAGCGAATGAAAAGCGGTGTCATGGAAGAGGTTAAGCGAATCTTTAAGCCTGAATTCTTGAACCGTATTGATGAGACCATTGTCTTTAGAGCTCTAAACAAAGATGATATGAAGGAAATTGTTTCCTTACAGGCCAAGGAGTTTACCGATCGCTGCAAAGAACAAATGGATATTGATGTATCTATTCCGGCTGCGGTTAAAACATGGATTGTTGAGAAAGCTTATGATCCTAAATACGGAGCGAGACCTATTAGGCGTAAAATACAAACTAGTCTTGAAGATGTTATGGCAGAGGATATACTTGCCGGCAAAATAAAGCAGTCATCTTCGGTTAAGGCCAAAATCAAAGGCGATGAAGTTGTTTTTGAAAATGTTAAAAATAAATAAAATCGTTAGAGATTTATTGTTAAAAGCAATTTCCTTTGATATAATCGGGCTAAGACAATTGACCTGATTTTGGTCTATATAGGAGGATTGGAAATGGCTGTTATTAGCGAATTGATTCGCAGTGAGTCGGATGGAGCGATTAGCTTTGGTGATTACACACTACCTGCCAAGAAAAAGCTTGAGGATTTCAAGCACGAGGGTGACTTATACAAGGTTAAGACGTTTGCGGACATTACAAAGCTTGAGCGTAATGGTATGTTTGTTTATGAGTCTGTTCCTGGTACGGCGGTTGAGAATTTTAGATGCGCTGCTGACGAGGTTTCATTCTTGGTCGAGGGTAATGAGGATGCAATGATTACACTTGAGCTTGAGCCTGAGACTGATTATGCTATTGAGGTTGATGGTACTAGTGCAGGTCAGATGAAGACAAATCTTGGTGGAAAACTTAATATTTCTGTTGAATTAGATCCTGAAACAGCAGTTCAGGTTTTAATTAAAAGAGTTTAATTATTTTGTGAAAAACCCTCTGCTTTAAGCAGAGGGTTTTTGCGTGACACTTTTATTTAAGGAGTATATATGGCTAAGAAAAATGTTTCTGTATTTTTTTGCCAGGAATGTGGCAATGAGACTTCTAAATGGTCTGGACAATGTCCTGCGTGCGGTGCGTGGAATACATTGGTTGAGGAGATTGTCGATAAGACAAAAATAAGGTCGCGAGCTAAGGTGGCTGATGTTTCACCTACAAGGCTAATTGATGTAAAATCTATATCAGAAGCTAGAATACCAATTAATATTGAGGAATTTGATAGAGTTTTGGGAGGCGGTATAGTGCCTGGCTCTATGGTTTTAGTAGGAGGAGATCCGGGAATAGGAAAGTCAACGTTGCTATTACAGACTTGCCGTGAGCTTTGTAATTCCGGCATAGATGTAATGTATGTGTCGGGAGAGGAATCGCTACAACAAATCAGAATTAGAGCTGACAGATTAGGTGATTTTAATGATAAATTATCACTTCTTTGTGAAACCAGCTTAGATACGATAAAATTAGTTGTCGAAAGGGATAAGCCTACGGTGTTAGTGATTGATTCTATACAAACTATGTATAATGAGTCGATTACGTCCGCACCCGGTTCAGTATCACAGGTAAGAGAGTCGACGGGTGTTCTCATGGAAATTGCCAAGGTACAGGGAGTGACAGTTTTTATTGTAGGTCATGTCACAAAAGATGGGGCTGTTGCAGGTCCTAGAGTCTTGGAACATATGGTGGATACTGTTTTATATTTTGAAGGTGACAGACATGCCTCTTATAGGATTTTGCGTAGCGTTAAAAATCGTTTTGGCTCTACAAATGAAATGGGCGTATTTGAAATGAGAGATACAGGCTTAGTTGAGGTGAAGAATCCATCGGCAGTAATGTTGGATGGTCGTCCTGATAATGCTACCGGCTCGATTGTTACCTGCTCCATGGAGGGAACTAGACCTTTATTAGTTGAAATACAGGCTCTAGTCAGCAAAACTGCTTTTGAAATACCTCGTAGAATGGCAACTGGTTGTGATTATAATAGAGTTAATTTATTAATAGCGGTTTTAGAGCGTATGCGTGATCCATCCGTAAATCGTAATTGTGGTATTTTCCTCGGAAGATCAGATATTTATGTCAATATTGCAGGAGGAATGCGTATTGCAGAGCCGGCTATTGATTTGGCTATAGCTTTGGCTATTTATTCTAGCGAAAAGGATATATCTGTTGCTGCAAATACAATTGTATTTGGGGAAATTGGTCTTTCAGGTGAGATTAGAAGTGTGTCTATGGCTGAGCAGAGGATTTCTGAGGCCAAAAAACTTGGCTTTAGTAAAGCAATAGTACCTCAGTCTAATTCCTCAGCTCTCAGAAATATTGAAGGCATAGAAATTATTGGTGTTTCAAATATTAAGGAAGCAGTAGATGCTATTGTAGTATGAAAAGAAGATGGTAATTATTAATTGTGAAAATAATTGCTACAATTCATACAATTAAGCTGTTGTAGCCAAATAGATTTACTTTAAAAATTCACATAAAATCTGTTGACACCCCTTACTTTAGGTGATATTATAATCGAGCACTGAGGGAACGAAGTGCTGAAACAAATAAGGAATTGAAAAAATTGTATATATAATTTTATTTCTTTAAAAAGTTTCAAAAATAAGAAAAAGTTGTTGACAAAAAGCTCCACTCGTG
>FLNY01004991.1_pt1 | contig 73519 bp, 68 predicted proteins | sample 1140381 | NCBI WGS metagenome assembly FLNY01 (sample SAMEA3878172, study PRJEB12797) | bioreactor metagenome | biome: Moose rumen | place: Sweden | collected 2011-10
GGAAAACTTTTGGCAGGTCTATCGTCCGACGATAGAGGCTTGGAAAACTTTTGGCAGATCCATCGTCTGACGATAGAGGCTCGGAAATCATTTTTTGGATTCATCCGACGGATGGAGCCAAGACGGGTCGTTGATGCTCCCAATCAAACTATTTTCGAACACAGGGTTTTGCCGATGAGACACAAAAACATGCTGTACAACATATTTCCGACAAAATATTGAACATTTGTTGCGTTTTTTTGCCCAAAAATTTGCACAATTCAAAAAAAAAACGTATTTTTGCACCGTCAAATTCTATATGACCAATCATTCAGATGTAGTTTCGAAGATTTCTGATTCTCGTGAGAAACAAACCAGTAGAAATTTGTTTGAAACGAAGTACGTAATTGTTATGTCAAGCAATTCCTTGTTTCCGTCGCCCGCAAGCGAACCGTGAAACAAGGATTTTTTTGTTTCGCGCCTCTGCGAAATCCTACCTAAAGATGACACAAAGTGTCGCAAAAAGGACACTAAAACGGCAAGTTTGTACCGTTAAGAAGAAAAAAAGGCGGTTTTCTGTATTTTTTCGCTCAGAATTTTGCAAAGTTGAAAATAATTCAGTATCTTTGCCGCAATTATAAACCATTTTTCAGAACAGAAAATATGAAAAACTGTTTCAAAAAATCGAGACTCGGCATTTGGGTGCTCATGTCAATGGCAATCGTGGCCTTGAGCAGTTGTGTGTCGCGAGAGCATTTGGTTCTATTTCAGGATGCCAACGAATATCAGGATCCCAAACGTATTGCATCCACATTCGACATCCGCATCCAATCGGACGACCAGCTGGCCATCTCCATTGCCTCGCAGACCAAGGAACTCGTTGACGTGTTCAATAACAAAACGCTCATCGGCTCGGGCAGCAGTGGTTCCATGGGCGGCGGCAGCGGTTCCATGGGCGGCAGCAACACCAATCTCTCGGCGTTCCATGTGGACAAAGACGGCTACATAGAATTCCCGGTATTCGGGCGCATCTATGTGGAAGGATTGTCACGTAAAGCCCTCGCCGACACCATTCAGAACCGTTTGCGCAGCGGCTATGTGAATGATGCCGTTGTAAGTGTCGAGTTGCTGAGTTTCCATGTGGTGATTATCGGACCTTCGAACCAGTCGCAAATCCTGACATTGGATAAGGACCGTTGCACCATCATCGAAGCCATCACTCAGGCCGGCGGTTTCCCCATAGGCAGCTATCGAGAAAATGTGTTGGTGATTCGAGAAGAAAACGGAGAAATATGGACCACGCGAGTTGACTTCACCAAACTCTCGGACTTGCTCAACTCCCCCGTCTATTATCTGCAACAGAACGATATCATATATATAGAAGGCAACGGTGCTTCGACAGTGGATGAAAGTGCTACATACAAGTATATTACCGCAGTTTCCACCATCGCATCCTTCTTGGTTTCAATGTCAGCTATCATCATAGCAGCGTTCTAAACGATTCAACAACAGTCACTTCATGGAGAATATGAAAACCATCCCCCAGACCGGGTTCCAACCCCCTGTGGGACAACAATCTGCAGAACCGAAGAAAGGCGCGTCATCGGCGTTCAATGTGAAAGACTACCTGACCATGATTATCTTCAACTGGTACTGGTTGCTGGTGGGAGGCATTTTGGCGTTCTTGGTGGCTTTCGTCTATATCCGCACGCTGCAACCGCAATATCAGCGAGTGTCGGACATTCAGATTTCGCTCGGACAGGATCAGAACGGAACGATGGACATTTCGAGATATCTCGGATTCGACAACGGCAATTCGCAGGGTGCCCTCGACAACGAGCTTTACATCATCCATTCGATGAAACTTGCCGATCAGGTGGCACAGACACTCCAACTCGATGTTCGCTACTATGTCGAAGGATTCTTCAGCAAAGCTTACGTTTACGAAGACCGTCCGTTCTCGATGAGATTCATGAGCACATACAGTCAAGACCTCGTCATCGGTGTGCGCCCAGAAACGGAGGAAACTTTCCGCATCGTCTCGGTCAAAGTGAACGGTGCCGTTTACCGTATCACAGAACAGGATGATTATTCCTACTATTTCGGCAGTTCGTTCGAGATTCCCAACACGCAAGAGTCAGCCATCATAGAGTCCAACAAACAGAATACTGAAATACTGAAAAGCCTGCTCGGCGAGGTTGTCTTTGTGGAACGTAATTCGCCGCATGCAGCTGCCGTTCGTGTCCAGGGAATGCTGTCCACCGAAAACCGCGCTTCATCGGTGATACGTATCACCTGTACGACCAACTCGGTCTCGGAGGCAGATGCCGTTTTGCGGGAGGTCGTGAAGGCTTACGACAAGCAGTCGTATGAAGCTCACAACGTGAGCACCAACAACTCCATCAATTTCGTCAAAAAACGTATCGACGAAGTTTCGCAGGAGTTGGGCGAAACAGGCAATCAGCTCACCGAATTCGGTATTGACGTGTCTTCGCTGGACGAGAAGGGACAGAGTTCCCTGCAATCGGCAGCATCAAGTTCGGCCGGCAGCCTTTCTGCAGCGCAGGACGAAGCGGCCCAAGTCTCTGCCTCCCTCAACGCGGCCCGCAACTTCAGACAACGCGTTCAACAGGCCATCGCAAGCAAGGATTTCATCTCCACGTCCGGAGAGGAAGCCGGCGTGGCTTCTATGGTCGCAAGCTATAACCAATTGATAGACGAACGGCAGCAGCTCCTCAAGAATTCGTCGGCTGAGAATCCCGCTGTCCGCAAACGTGATGCGGCCATAGAGACGATGCAACGTAACCTGATTGGAGCTATCGATGCCTATATCGAACAACTTTCGACCCAAAGCAGTTTGGCCAACAGCAAAGTGTCCCGACTGCGCAGTTCGGCAGCTCCCAAAGCCATTTCGTACGACTCGACGGCCATCAAAGCCAAGTCGTTGGGCATCTCCCACAAGTACAAGGAACAATATTTCTCTTACCTTCTCCAGAAGAACGAAGAGCTGAAACTGCAATTGGCTGTGGGCGAAAACTCCACCAAAGTGATTGAAGACCCGATGGGAAGTACCGCTCCGATTTTCCCCATTCCTTTCAAAATATACGGCATATTCATCTTGGGCGGCATTGCTTTGCCGCTGGTTGTCATCTTGGTTATCCTGCTCTTGACCACCACGATTCGCGGTCGCAAAGATGTGGAGGATGTGGTTGATATCCCGTTTGTGGGCGAAATACCCGAACGTGAGAACGATGACAAGCAAAACTGGTTCCTCCACATGGTGGATACAGTCTTGAAAATCAAACCCGAGGAAAAACTCAACCACATTGTTGTGGATGCCAATTCGAAGAATCCTTTGGCTGAGGCTTTTCACCTCATTCAGAGCAACTTGGCATACGTAGGTGACACACCGGGCGAGATTCCCCAATGTATATTCTTTACGTCATACGCGCCCGGAGCCGGCAAGAGTTTCGTCTCTCAAAACATGGCATCCATTTTGGCCAACAGCGACCGCAAGTCCATTTGGGTCGATCTTGACATCCGTAAAGGCCACAAGAATCTCAACCTCGTGCGCGAAGACCAGCGTCCCAAAAAGCCCATCGGACTGACAGATGTACTCTCGGGCAAAGCCAGACTCGAAGATGTGCTGTTCGAGAGCAAAGACAACGACCGCCTCGACCTGCTTCTCGCCGGCCCGGTTCCGCCGAACCCCGTTCAGTTGCTCATGAGCGACAAGATGCAAGAGGTCATTACAGAGCTCAAGAAGAGATATCAGTATGTGATTCTTGACTCCGTGCCGTCGGGTGTGGTAGCTGATGCCAAACTAAGCAACCGCTATGCCGACCTTACCATCTATGTGGTGCGCGTGGGTGTGACCGAACGGGCACATCTCGAAGAGATTGAAAAACTCTATCAGAGCAACCAGTTCCGCAACATGTGTCTCCTGCTCAACGGAGCTACCCGTGACGGACACAGCGGTTACGGCTATGGCTATGGTTACGGTTACGGTTACGGCTATGGTTATGGCTACGGTTACGGCTACGGCGAAACCGATGACGACAAATAATTCAGTTTCCGAATAGAAAATCCGACAAATATCCCCGAGGCTTCCAAAAGACGGATGCCTCGGTTTTTTCTATAGCACCCCACCCCTATCATCCTCAGGGGCAGACGCTCTGTGCACGTAGCCCTGCGGACTACCATTTCAGATAGCCATACTTTTCTTTCCAATGGAGTTGGACGGCATTGACGATGTTCTGCCAGATGATATAGGCACCGGGAGCAATGGCTGCAATCGGATTGAGGAATTGGAGGGTGAGCCAAATGGCGACGGAGGTGTTTTTCTGTCCAAGGGCTTGTCCGGCGGTGACGCTGTCGCCATAATGATGTCCCACAGCCTTGCCGATGGTGAAGAGCAGGAGGGTGACAGGCAAGGGGATGAAGAGCAGAGCAATGAGCACACCGCCGTGAACGCCGGAATGCAAGAGATTCTGCCAAGTGACACCGGTAATGATACTCAGGTTGGTACACCAGAGGTAGAAAGAAAGATTCTTGCGATGCTGGAACCAGTCGGCCACACGGGGCAGGAAGAGACGCGTGAGGATGGCCAGCATAAGCGGCAGCAGGAGTACAGCAGACACCTTGCGCAGCACCATCCACGCCGACTGGAGGAAAGGCATATCGGCACCTGGATTGACCATCGGGAAGAGCAAGGGAATGAGAACGGCTGTGACGAGGTTGCCCAACACGAGGAAAGCCGTGAGTGAAGAAAGATTGCCTCCCAGTTTCTCGGTAATGACAGGAGAGGCGGCGGCTGTGGGCGAAACAACGCAGATGAAAATGCCGATGCCCACCACCTTCCATGTATAGTCGTCAATCAAGAATACGAGGCCGACAGCCAACAACGACAAAGAGGCGCGTATGGCCTGAATAATGAAATGCCAGGTGTGGAGACGGAGTTCGGAGAGCCGAATTTTGCAGAATGACGTATAAAGCATCATAAAGATGATGTAGGGCATGAGACTTGTGAGAAACGGCCCCACACGGTCGCCCACAGGTTCCAGTACAGGCACATGGGAGAAAAGCAGATAGACTGCGGTGGCAAAAAGAATGGTGGCCAACAGCTGCCACTGCCGCACAATGACGAGAATTCTTCGGAAGGCAATCATCAAGATTCAAGTTTCAGGTTTCAAGTTTCAAGTTCCAAGTTCCAATATCAGCGTTTCACTTCAAGAATTTGAACGGGCGTAGGTGCTGTCTCCACACGATGTTCCCCATCGCCCTGAAAGGCATCCTGGACGAAGAGATGGAGACGGTGTTGCGACTTCCAGAGTTCCATGTCGAGCGAGGGCTCCCAGGCGTGGACAGAAAAGCGGGTAAGGTCTTTTACCTTCCACCGTCCTCTCCGCAAGTCTTTGGTATAGTACATTGAAACCTTGGAGCCGCGTTCTTCATCGCGGAAGATATAGAAAGCTTTGTGCCCATCGACCACGATGCGCGGACGGGCGATGGGTATCATCTTGGTGCCGCCGCCGGCAAGGGAGAAAGGAGTCTTTCGGTCGGAAACCTGTTGTTGGTGCCATTCTGTGCCGTCGTGCCACACCACGCGATATTGGGGAATCAGCGATGCCGAGTCGCGCCAATAGGTGGCAATGAAAGGATGTCCCTCGGCATCGGTTGACATCGAGGTCTGGTTGATAAGTTCCGAGCGTTGCGGAATACGGAAGGCCACCTCGGCCGTTGACAGCCTGACGGGAAGGTCATAGACAGAGCCGTCGGAACGAGTCCACGTGACACCACCGTCGGACGAACGGGCATAGCAAAGGTCGTGGTTGGTTTCGACCATCCAAGTTTCTCTCCATACCCAAGACAAATGAATGGTTCCTTCCGAATCGACATAAAGCTGCCAATAGGCACTTCGTTTGCCCTCGCCGTCGAGCAGGATATCCTGCACACGCACCCAACGGTGTGTGGCCAAATCCCATCGGTTGAGGATGAGATTGCCTCGTCCGGACTTGCCGCTACGGTAGGCAAAAAGGAGATCGCCGTTCTTGAAACGATAGAACTCCGGATAGGTCACCTTATTCTCCTCGAGACCGGTCATGGATGTAAGCGTATCGAGCTCCAGCGAATGGGGCGCTTTGGAGCGGCAGTAACGCAGGGGATTGTCGTGGTGGTCAAAAGAAACATGAAGCCATCCCTCTCCGTCGATGCCGATGGAGATGATGTTGTGGGCATCGGCGGCTTTTCCCTTATATTGCGACCGGCGTATTTCCCAGTCGGCAGAAGGAGAGGAGAGAGACCTTTTGGCCAGCGTGAGCCAACCTTCGGGGTCATAATAAGCCACAAACTGAAGATCCCCGTCGGCAACAACCGAGCTGTTGCGGAATACGGTGGTATTGACAGAGGTCTGAGCATAGCCCAAGCCTACAGGACTCAACTTCTGGGCATAAAGCGACACGGCAAGGGAAAGCAGCAGAACGGGAAGCAGAAGGTTTTTATACATTGTGGGGTTCAAGTTTTTAATGGGGCTGACGGGGCTTATTACGGAACCGGATCGTAGCCCGACCCGCCCCACGGGTGACAACGGAGGATGCGCTTCAGAGCCAACCAAGAGCCGCGCAGCGGCCCGTGTTTGAGAATGGCCTCAATGGCATATTGCGAACACGTGGGGGTGTAGCGGCAGGACGGCGGAGTGAAGGGCGAAATATAAGCCCGATAGAAACGGATGGGTGCTATGAGCAACCACTGGAAAAAACGTTTCATAAGGCAAGGAGCCGACTGATGATGCGCTGCATGGCTCGCTGAACTTCCGGGAAGGGATGGTGGGAGGTATCGACACACACGAAAGCAACGGCGAGACTTCGTCCGGTGGATGCAAAATGGTCGATGAGGGGAAGTTTTGCCAGGCGGTAAGCTTCACGCAGACGGCGCTTCTCAAGATTGCGGTCCACCGCGTGCCGGAACTTTTTCTTGGGAGCCACAGTCATGATGCAAACTGTAGCGGGCTGCGTCTCGTCATCGGGCAGGATGCGCCAAATCACACGATAGGGGAAAACCATGAATCCCTTCCCCTCGGCAAAGAGTTTGTCGATGGAGGAACGCAGATAGAGGCGTTCAGACTTGGGAAGGGCAGCAAGTTTCAAGTTTCAGGTTTCAAGTTCGTCCTCATGGTCGAGGAGATATTTCTGGACGGCCGATGCCATAGAGGGAATTTCGGGAGTGGGGGCAACCACATCCACCCGGAGTCCCATTTCCTCGGCGCGGCGCAGGGTTGAAGGGCCGAAGACCGAGATGAGCTGCGAACCCTGTTTGTAGTCGGGATTGTTGTCGAAGAGGGATTGGATGCCGGCCGGCGTGAATAAACACAGCATGTCAAAGGAGGCAATCTCCTCGGGCGTGATGACGGAGGAGACGGTGCGATACATTACGGCCGTTGTAAGCTGGACTTTGGCTTTGGTGAATACCGTAAGATCTTCTTTGTGGACATCAGCCACAGGCATGAGGAACCGAAGTTCGGCGCTGTGTCGGCGCATAATCTGAGCCAACTCCTCCATATTGGCTTCGCGGGAGAAGTGAATCTTGCGCTTGCGATAGACAATGAACTTCTGGAGATAGTTGGCGATGTGCTCGTTGAGACAGAAATATTGTAAATCCTCGGACAGACGTATTCTCAACTCGCCGGTAAGGCTGAAGAAATGGTCAGCTGCCGTTTTGGAGGTGAGTACGATGGCATTATAGTTGGAGACAGACACCTTCTGGAGGCGAAACTCTTTGGGAGAAAGATCTACCACCCGGATGAACGGTTTGAACGTCATTTCGACTCCGAAGCGGCGTTCTATGTCGAAATAGGGCGACTTGTCTGTTAAGGGTCGTGGCTGAGATATGAGGATTTTTTTTATGTCCATCTTGATGAAAAAAGATTATGCGATACTCCTCCATTTTGTGTACAAAACGAGGAGCGGCGCGATTTCGAGCGTGCAAAGATAAAGAAAAATCAGCAAAGCAGAGGTGTAATCCTTTAGAAAAATCTTTATTCCGAAGAAAATACAGACGATTTGGGTCAAAATGAAGAGCGTGGTGAGCAAAATCAAAACGATTTTGGAGGGTATGGGAACCAAAATCAACACCGCGAAAAGCAACAAAAGAAAGGGCACCGCCAACACTTCAACAGCCAGATAAATGCGATTGAAAATGACTATACTGTCACCCAATCCGAACAGATAGCCTGTCCAATTTATGAAGAACCATTGGATGAGAAACCACCCCAAAGGAGGGAGCATACAGAACCCGACTTCAAGAAGTGTATCAACCGTCGGTCGAGAGAGCAAGGCCGGGGCATCCGACTTAAGCGCACAGAAGAGCATCAACCCGAAAAGGAACATGCAGGACAGAATCATCAGTGAGACTCCCCAAGCGGTGGTGGAACGATCGGCACTGAAGACTCGCGCATTACGAGTGGAGCGTAACCATTGAAACTGAACAGAACCCAACCCTCCCGGACGGAAAGCAATGAGAGTGACAGACAACAAAAGGAAAAACACGGCAAGGAGCCATGGGATGTCGTTGTACTGAAGCGGTGTAATCATATCTGAATAGAAGTTATTGTTCTATGGCATCGGCAGGCAGAAGCTGAAAAGCGGCCTCGACGGGATAGTGGTCGGAGTATTTACAGTCGGAAAGCACCCGCGTCTGAAGAGCACGCAGACGACGGGAATGCAGGATATGGTCGATGCGAAACCAAAAATGATGTTGGTTGTAGGTGATGCCGGGTCCGAATCCGGCATCCTGCCATGTGTCGGCAAGACCGTTGCGTAACGTCTGGTAGCAGTAGGAGAAGGGCGTATCGTTGAAGTCTCCGACGATGAGCAGCGGCAACGCCCGGCTTTTGGCTGAGCGCGACTGGAGATATCGCATGATTTGGTTGCTTTGCCGCGCCCGTGAGATAAAACCGGAGCCGAGTTTGCGTACCAGTCCGGAACGAATGCGCTGAAGCGAGTCTCGCTCGAAATGCTCTATCATATCATCGTAGAGTTCCCGATCCTGAGGTTTGATGTCATTGGTCTGAAGGTGATTGTTGACCAAAGCGACAAGTTGTCCGTTGACATCTATCTCGTAGTACATCGATGCTTGATAGGATTTGCTCCCCTTGTCTATGCGCTCAGCCTTGCGGATGGGATATTTGGAAAAAACCGCAATACCCATGGCTTTGCGATAATAATAGTGAAGATAGTCGTAGTAGGGATAAATGTCGCTTACCGAATTGCGAAGTTGCGTCTCGGTGTGGCCGCCGGCAGAGAGGGTAAAGGCGTACTCTTGAAGACAGACAATGTCGGCACCCGACTGACGTACGAGATCCATCACGGGAATTTTCTCCTTGATTTGGGAAAGATGGGTCTGTCCCATCCAGCAGGTATTGAATGTCAGCAGACGAAGGGTATCGACCTGAATCGGATAAGGGTTTCCTTCGGGGGGAGTAACCTCTGTGACTGCTTCCCGCCCGCCTGCATGGAGCGGCCAATAGCGGGAAACAGGCTCCCATGTGAGAATAAAAGACAAAATCATAATTCCCGCAAGAATCCACCTGCGAAGGATTAACAATACGACCGTCCAAAGAATGGACAGGAAGAAAAAAACGGGGAAGGCAATGCTCAGGTATGAGAACCAAATCCAAACGTTGGGGCTGAGATGGTCGGAATAGGCCGACCCCAAGAAAAGCACAGTCAAAACAACGGTAAACAAGGCCATCACCGATTGTCCGGCAATGCCGAGAATCCGAAGCACACTCCGGAAAAACGACTTGACTTGGGAGTGCGGGGAAGATGACTTTCGTCTCTGTGATTTTTTCGGTTGGGCCATAGTGTCAATGTTTCTTCTTGCTCGCATCGAAAAGCAATTGTTTCTCTTCGGCGGTGAGCGCATCGTAGCCGTTCTGACTTATCTTCTCGAGAATGCGGTCTATCTGTTCCTGACGGGCGCGCTTGCGTGCATTGTAGTCGGTATCCCTGTCGCGCTCTCCCGGGAAGGGGGCACGTGCTCCGCCGCGAGTAGCTTTTAGGCGCGGAGAAGGTTTGAACAGATTGGTCACCCAATCGGCAACCCTGTTGAACCATCCCGTCAAATCAACGCCCCTACGTTCGAACAAAGCATAGAGCGCTCCCCAAACAGCACCTCCAATGTGACAGACAATGCCGCCTGTGTTGGTGGAAATATTGAGAATGCTGATGCCGAGAGCCAAAACGGCAAGCCACTTCATCGTAAGGGGGAAGACCGTGAGAATAAGATTGAGCCGTATTTGATCGTCGGGCCGGGCAACGGCCACAGCCGTCACAAGACCGAAGATGGCCCCCGAAGCGCCGATGAGGGAAGTGTATTGCCTGTCGAGCGCGAAATAGGGGAAAGCATTATAAACCCACAGAAAGAAAAGACCGGCAAAAATGCCGCCTACGAGATAGACTCCGAGGAATTGCCGGCCCGTGTGCCAACGCAAGAAATACTGGCCGAACCACCACAGCCACAACATATTGAAGACCAGGTGGAAAAGGTTGACACCCAAATCGGCATGCACCCACATGTAGGTGACAAGAGTCCACGGAGTGAGCCAGAAGTCGCGCAGATTGCTGTGCAGAGCCAGGAAATCCTGCCAATCGTAGCCGTTGATTACAAAAAGCAAGACAATCAGTCTCCACAATTGTGTAATCACCCACACCGTCACGTTTATGGCGATGATTTTGCCGGGCAAGGAGAGTTTCTTATAAGAATCGAAAAGAGACAATAGCTTGAGAATTTAGCAAGGGCACAAACAGGAATACAAAACTCAGAAATTGGCTTTAGCCTCTTTGCGCCACCACAGAATGAGGAGTAATCCGAAAAGCATGCCGCCGAGGTGGGCGAAATGAGCCACCCCGTCTCCGGCCGCAGATATACCGGCCAGAAGTTCGAAAGCACCATAGCCAATGACAAGCCATTTGACTTTGAGCGGCAGCGGCGGGAAAAGCAGGAAAACCTGCATGTTGGGAAAGAGTACGCCGAAGGCCAGCAGGATGCCGAAAACCGCACCCGAAGCGCCTATGGTCACAAGGGGATCGAAATAATGGGGAGCCTGAGCCAACAACTCAGCGTAAGAAAGAGAGGAATCCAAATTTTGAAGTTGCGTCAGCTCACTGCTTACCACCCCGAACCTCCAGGCCACCTGTTGCGTGATGGCCGCACCGATGCCGGTGACCAGATAATAGACAGTGAAACGGCCCGACCCCCAAACCTGTTCGAGCAAACGCCCAAACATGTAAAGCGTGAACATATTGCTGAACAAATGGGTGAAATCGGCGTGCATAAACATATAACTCACATATTGCCAAAAGTGGCAAAGCGGAGAGTCGTAGTAATGCAATCCAAGCCAGGTATTGAGGTTCACCACTCCGCGTGCTTCAAGAATCTTGCTGAGCAGCAAGCTCAGCACGTTGATGATGATGAGGTGGGTCGTGACGGGCATTGACGTGCGCCCGGAAAAATTGGAGTATCCAGCCATTTATTTTGTATCAGAAGATAAGTCTAAAATTCAAATTTTGGGTGCAAATTTACACGTTTTTTCTTGAAAAACGATACAAAATGAGATTTTTTTGCTGTTTTGCGGCGAAAAAGTTGGAATTGTCATAAATTTTTATTTATTTTGCACCAAATTTGGCATAGTATGTCAACGAAAGAGAGTAAGTTAAAACGCAAAAAATTCTTCGGCGCGCGGTTCACGGCCACCATCAGTGTGGCCATGGTGCTTTTCGTCTTGGGACTTATGGTCTTGGGCGGAATGACCGCTGCTCAACTCACCTCGACATTGAAAGAGCGATTCACCATCACCATTGTTGCCAGCGAGGGTGCCGATGCTTCGTTTGCGCCCCGTTTGGCCACCACGCTGAAGGGGCAACCTTACGCTTCGCAAGTCAAATATATCTCTGCCGATTCTGCCGCTGCGATTGTGGCCAGGGACTTGGGAGAAGACCCCAGAGAGTTTCTCGACTATAACCCCTTGCAGCCCAGCGTGGAGTTGCAGCTCCGAGCCCAGTGGGCGCATACAGACAGTATTGCCGACATCGTGAACGGCATTCAGCAAGCATACGGCAATCGGATAGAACGCATAGACTACAATAAAGCGCTGATAGATGTCGTGAACTCCAACTTGAGGCGCATAGGCATCGCCCTGGCCATCCTGGCAACCATTCTGTTGTTAATCAGTTTCTCGCTGATAGCCAACACTGTGCGGCTGACCATCCACAGCGAACGCTTCCTGGTGAACACAATGCGACTGGTGGGGGCTACCAAATGGTTCATCCGCAAGCCTTTCGTATTGAGAAATGCCCTCTCCGGCCTGATTGCAGCCCTGATAGCCATCGCAGCCATCGCCGGATTCCTGTGGTATCTCTTCGGCAGCCATTCCGGCGGAGTTTTGCAGGGCCTGATGTTGCAACCTGTTCCCTTGGCTTGTCTGGCATTGGGCCTGATGGTTGTCGGCATGCTCATTCCTGCAGTAGCCGCCTGGCACACCACCGACAAATATCTCAGAATGAGTGTGGACGAACTTTATCTGATTTAGTGCCAATGTTTTCAAATAAAAATAGGTAAAAGTCAAATTGATAAATAAGTAAATATAAAATTGATAAATAAATAAATAAATACATGAGACTTTGTTTAGGAAAACTTAATTTTATCATCATGGGCATCTCTGCCCTGATTATCCTCATCGGTTTTATTTTGATGGGCGGAGAACCCAGTACGCCCGAGCATTTCAATCCCGATGTATTCTCGACGCGTCGCACAGTCATTGCCCCCAATATCTGTTTCTTTGGCTACCTGCTGATGATTGTGGGCATCCTTGTCAAAAGCCCGAGAGGGAAAATTCAGGATGACGAACCCGAAAATATGAAAGCATAAAACCTATAGGTCGTAAAATTGATAAATAAGTAAATATTTTAGATGGATTCCTTAGATGCACTAATCCTGGGTATTGTACAAGGTCTGACAGAATATTTGCCTGTATCGAGCAGCGGACACTTGCAGATAGGTCATGAGCTGCTGGGTCTTGAGACGGAGGGAAGCCTGACGTTTGACATTGTTGTCCATGTGGCAACGGTGATGTCAACGCTGGTAATTCTTTGGAAAGAAGTCGTTTGGATTTTCAAGGGTCTTTTCGACAAGCCCCTTCCTTCGGCTGCGTTGAATCGGAACCTGTCATGGTGGAACCGCATCAACGAGCAGCAGCGTTATGCCTTGCTTATTCTCATCTCAATGATACCCATCGGTATTGTAGGGGTTTTCTTCAAAGACAGCGTTGAAGAGCTCTTCTCGAGCATCAAAGTTGTGGGATGGTGCGAAATTCTCACGGCAGTCCTGTTGGCAATGACGTTCTTCTACAAACCCAACGAACGCGAGAAATTGACCCCGAAGGATGCCTTCATTATCGGTATTGCCCAAGCGTGTGCCGTTCTTCCGGGATTGTCCCGTTCGGGCAGCACAATCGGCACCGGGTTACTGTTGGGGTGCAAGAAGGAAACGTTGGCGCAGTTCTCGTTCTTGATGGTGATACCCCCCATTTTGGGAGAAGCTCTTCTCACTGCCAAAGATTTGATGGGGGCGGATGCTGTTGCCGAAACCACATCGACGGGAGTGCTGGCGGTCGGTTTTGTTGCAGCCTTTCTGTCCGGATGTTTTGCATGCAAAGCAATGATAGAACTGGTGAAACGTGCCAAGCTGATTTGGTTCGCCCTCTATTGCGCCCTTGTAGGAATTTGCGTACTTGTGTTTTTGTAAATGGAGAGAACCTTCGATTTCCTCAGCGGTGAAGTATTGGCGTTCGACAAAGCCTGGGCGATGACTTCGTTCAACCTGGTGCGTACAGTTCGCAACCGGCTCTCCCACAGATTGGGTATTCGAAAGCTCAAAGTGGGTCACGCCGGAACCCTTGACCCTTTGGCGACAGGAGTGCTGATTGTCTGCACCGGACGGTCCACCAAGAATATCGATACGCTGCAGGCCGGAACCAAGGAGTATGTGGCAACGCTGAGGCTGGGTTGTACAACAGCATCCTTCGATGCCGAACATCCCATAGACAAGCTTTATCCCACAGCGCATATCACACGGACGGCCGTTGACGGGGCGCTGAACAGATTCCACGGCACCATTTGGCAGGTACCGCCCGCTTATTCCGCCTGCAAAGTCGATGGGAAACGGGCCTTCAGCTATATGCGCGAGGGAGAGGAGGTCGAACTGAAAGCCAAAGAGCTGGTCATCGACGAACTCGAGGTGTTGGACCTGCATTTGCCGGAACAGAACATCCTGTCCTCCCGAGCCGGCGAGGTGTTGAAGATGGCACGCCAAAACGTGTCAATCAAGGGCCGGACTTCAGAAAACGCTCCCCTGTTGGAGCCTCCGACGTTTGCCTACCTCCAAATACGCGTGGTATGCAGCAAAGGAACCTACATCCGGGCTTTGGCCCGCGACATCGGAGAAGCCTTGGGTAGCGGAGCCTACTTGATAGGTTTGAGACGCACCCGGGTGGGCAATATCACGTTGGACGACTGTGTGCCTGCTGCCGATATCGAGGATTGGATCGAGCGCATTGATTTGGCTCCCGTTCCCGAAGAATTTCAAGATTTAATCATCCCAAATAAAGAAAGAATATGATTAAGACAATGGGTATGTTTTCCGATCAGGATCACATGAAACTCTCCCAGTTCAAGTTCAAACTGCCCGAAGACCGTATAGCATTGTTCCCCGCAGAAGAGCGAGACCAATGCAGAATGATGGTGGTCCATAAGAAAAGCGAGCGCATTGAGCACTGCATCTTTAAGGATTTGTTGACCTTTTTCAATGAAGACGATGTACTCCTGCTCAATGACACCAAGATTTTCCCCGCCCGCCTTTACGGCAGCAAGGAGAAGACAGGTGCCCGCATCGAAGTGTTTCTGCTGCGCGAACTCAATCCGGACATTCGACTGTGGGACGTGCTCGTAGATCCGGCCCGTAAAATCCGAATCGGCAACAAACTCTATTTCGGGGAAGACGAAAGTCTGGTAGCCGAAGTGATTGACAACACCACATCGCGCGGACGCACTCTCCGTTTCCTCTTTGACGGAAGCCACGATGAGTTCATCCGTACGCTTTACAGTTATGGAGAGACTCCCATTCCCGCTCAGATTCTGGAACGGCGCAAGGTAGTGGACAATCCCGTGGACGAAGGTCACCCCTTCACCGACCGCGAACGCTATCAGACCATCTTTGCCCGTGTGGAAGGCGGAGTGGTAGCTCCTCCGGCTGCGCTCCACTTCAGTCGAGAACTCATGATGCGGCTCAAGATTAAAGGTGTCGATACACAGTTCATTACGGTATGGAACAATCAAGGCAACTACCGTAAAATCGAAGTGGAAGATCTGACGAAGCACAAGATGGACTCCGAGCAGATTCTCATCACCGAGGAGGTGGCTACCCACGTGAACAAAGCCAGGGCTACCAAACACCATGTCTGTGCAGTGGATACTTCCATCATGAGGGCTATCGAATCGTCGGTGACGACAGCAGGTCAGCTGAAGATGTTTGACGGGTGGACCAACAAGTTTATCTTCCCGCCCTACAATTTCTCGGTAGCCGATTCGATGTTGGCGTCATTCTACTTGCCGCTTTCGACCCATCTGATGATTGCGACTGCTTTCGGAGGCTATGACCTCATCATGGATGCCTACAAGCAAGCACTCAAAGAAAACTATCAGTTCGGAGTTTACGGCGACACCATGCTCATCTTGCCGGATTAATGGTATTCATCGGATTAGGCAGCAACTTGGGCAACGGACCTGCTCTGCTAAGGGAGGCAACAGGAAGGTTGGCAAACTACGGCACAGTGGTCGGCGAATCCGGATATGTGGAAAGCGACCCTTGGGGGTTCGAATCCCCCTATCGTTTCACAAATGCCGTCATTGCCTTCGAGACACGGTTGCTTCCGCTCGAACTGCTGGCGCACACCCAACGCATCGAACGCGAAATGGGACGCACCCACAAACGGGTATCCGACGAGGAGGGTTATAGCAATCGCACGATTGACATCGACCTGCTCCTTTGGGATGACATCTTTATGGACACGCCTCAGCTCCGGCTTCCCCATCCGCGCATTCAGGACAGGACTTTCGTAACGGAACCCCTCGCTGAACTGAAAGCATGGCTGGAAATGAATTAAGAACTTTTGCTCTATACATTTTTTATTATCTGCGTAAAAAAATATGAAATCCTTTCTTCAGACAGTATTAGCTGTCCTTGTAGGCATCTTCATTGCCGGCATCATCAGTGTGATGCTCACGATGTGTTCTATGGTTGCCCTGGTGGCATCCTCCGACACCAAAACACCCACCAAAGCCAACGATGTGCTTGTGATTTATCCCAATGGCGTTGTGAACGAGACCGAAGGCGGCTTCGATTTTCAGGGCATGCTCACGGGCGGTTTTCCGACGGACGCAGCTCCCTCCTTGCGCCAGATTGTGCAGGCCATAGACTTAGCCGAGAAGGACGACAACGTCAAAGGCATCTATCTCTGTTTGGACAAGATGGCAGCAGCCCCTGCCACCTATCAGGCTATCCGCAACCGCCTCGTATCCTTCAAGCAGAATTCAGGCAAGTGGATTGTTTCCTATGGCGACACCTACGGCCCTGCCCAGTACTATTTGGCCTCTGTTGCCGACAGCATGTTTGTCAATCCCCTGGGTGCATTTGCTTGGGGAGGCTTGGGCGGTGCCATGATTTATTACAAAGGATTCTTCGACAAGTACAACATCGACATCGATGTGTTCCGCGTGGGCAAATTCAAATCTGCCGTCGAACCTTACCTCACCGACCACATGTCGGCAGAAAACCGTCTGCAGACCCTTACTTATATGCAAGACATTTGGGGCGAATATTCGGCAGCCGTAGCCGCTGCACGCGGAATTGACCCCGATTCGCTCGAAGTGTGGGCCGATTGCAATCTTTCGTTCTCTACCCCAAACGAACTGCCTGCAGGGTTGTTTGACGGTATCCGCTATCGTCAGGACATGTATGCGCTGGTAAAACAAATGGCCGGCCAGGAGGAAAACAAAGACTTCCACGGTATCTCGGTCAAGGAAATCATCTCCAATGCCGAGAAGGCCGACAAGAAGGCCGAAGTGGCTGTGCTCTATGCAGCGGGCGAGATTGTGGACGAGTCAGCCGGAAGAGGCGGCACGGAAATCGTGGGAAAGACCATGGTCGATGAAATCAACAGCCTGGCCCAAAACGACAAGGTGAAAGCTGTGGTCTTCCGCGTCAACTCTCCCGGTGGAAGTGCCTTCGCCAGCGAACAGATGTGGTATGCTCTCCAACAACTCAAGACCAAGAAGCCCCTCGTAATTTCAATGGGTGACTATGCGGCTTCCGGCGGTTACTATATCTCTACTCCCGGTCAGTATATCTTTGCCGAGCCCAGCACGATTACCGGTTCCATAGGTGTGTTCGGTGTGATTCCCAATGTTGAACGCTTGGTCGGCACTTTCGGCCTCAATGTCGAAACCGTTGAGACCCACAAGCACGGAGCCATGCAGCCGCCTCTCAAGCAGTTGGATCTCGACGAGAAAGCCATGATTCAGCACAGCGTAGAGAAAACTTACGACACTTTCCTCTCCCGCGTGTCGGACGGACGCTCTCTACCCAAGGATTCGGTACAGGAAATCGCCCAGGGTCGTGTATGGACAGGCAAACGAGCCATCGCCATCGGTCTTGTCGATGAGCTGGGCGGACTCCGGGAGGCTGTGGCCAAAGCAGCCGCTCTTGCCGAACTCTCCGAGGGAGATTACGCTGTGAACAACTACCCTGCCGACAAAGACCCCTTCACCTCTCTTCTCGAAGAAATGAAGGGCGGCGTGAAACTCAAAATCAGCCAATTCCTTTTTGACGAGGACGGTCAAATCGAGCAGGAACTTCAACGTCTGATTCACCAGAATCCCGTTCAGGCGCGTATGACCGGTGTGATGGCCCCTATGAAATAATCATAAATCCGAATTTATACAAATCGTCTAAATCATTTGTAGCCGTGCCGTTACCTGCTTTCCATACCAACAGTTGGCTGTTGCCTCTTTCCTGGCTTTACGGAGCTGCAACAGCTATTCGCAACTGGCTCTTCGACAAGGGACACCTTCGCTCTGTCTCTTTCGAAGAAAAGGTTCCCGTGATTTGTGTGGGAAATATTTCCGCAGGCGGAACAGGAAAGACCCCTCATGTGGAGTATCTCGTTCGAATGCTCCAAGAGGAAGGAATCCATCCCGTAGGCGTGCTCTCACGCGGCTACAAACGCAGGTCAAAAGGGTTCCAGTTGGCTGAACCTGTCTCGACGGCAGCACAACTCGGCGATGAGCCTTATCAGATTTACCGCAAATTCAGAAATGCTGTCGTTGCCGTGTGCGAAAGCCGTGTGGAAGGCATTCGCCAACTTTTGGCTCTTCCCGTGCCGCCTGCTGTCATCATCCTCGACGATGCAATGCAGCACCGTTGGGTTCAGCCCGGCTTCACCATTTGCCTCACCTCCTACTATCGGATTCTCTACAAAGATTGTATGCTTCCCGCCGGACGACTCCGCGAACTGCAGGATAATGTCCGAAGAGCCAACGTGGTGATAGTCTCCAAGTGTCCACCGGCACTTCGCAAAGAAGAGGAGACCGAGATAACAGGCAATATGCCCACGACTTTCGAACAACCCATCTATTTCTCCCAGTTTGAATATGAGGGGCTCGTCAATCTCTCCACACTCCAGCCTCAAGACGTTGATCCCAAGAGCAATGTTTTGATGGTCTGCGGCATCGCCGACCCTTCATCCATGGAAGAGTACATCCAGACGCACTATCGTCTGTTGGACAAAATGCTCTTTTCCGACCACCACAATTTCTCGTCGTCGGACATCGATGAAATCCGACACCGCATGGAGACCATTGTCGATGACGGACTGAATCCGGACACCGGCCTCAAGTCGGTCGTAATCACCACCGAGAAGGACGCAATGCGTTTGATGCGTCATCCGGCTGTGGACGATGAACTCAAGTCACGTATCTATTTCCAGCCTGCCCGCATTGCTTTTATCTCCAAGGAACAGGAAACCCGCTTTAAAAATCAAATATTGAATTATGTTAGAAAAAATCAAAAAAACCGCTGAGTATATTCTCAGTTGTACGAAACGTCGTCCCAAGACGGCCATCATCCTCGGCACAGGCCTCGGACAGCTTGTTGACCACATCACCGAGCGTGAGGAGATGCCTTACACTGAAATACCCAATATGCCCCTGTCCACCGTCGAAGGCCATTCCGGCAAACTCATCTTTGGACTCCTCGGCGGCAAAGAGGTAATGGCCATGCAGGGTCGCTTCCACTTCTATGAGGGCTATCCCATGACGGAGGTGACTTTTCCCGTGCGCGTCATGAAGGCATGCGGTGTCGAAACGCTTTTCGTTTCCAATGCAGCCGGCGGTATGAACCCCTCCTTCCGCGTGGGCGATATCATGATTATCGAGGACCACATCAATCTCTTCCCGGAGAACCCTCTTCGAGGCCACAACTACAACGAACTGGGACCCCGATTCCCGTCGATGGAAGAGCCTTATGACACCAAACTCATTGCTCTGGCCGAGAAGATTGCCAAGGAGAAGAATATCCATCTCCAAAAAGGTGTTTACGTGGGAACACAGGGACCCACCTTCGAGACACCTGCCGAGTATCGCTATTTCCGTGTCATAGGCGGCGATGCCGTAGGTATGTCCACCGTGCCGGAAGTCATCGTGGCTCGCCACATGGATATGCGCGTTTTCGGTATGTCGGTCATCACCGACTTGGGAGGCTTCGGCGTGCCTGTCAAGGTGTCACATGAGGAAGTCCAAGAAGCCGCCAATATAGCCCAGCCCAAGATGACCGAGGTTATCGCCGAAATGATTAAACGTTCTTAAATGGCAGAAATCAAAGAATACGGCGAGTTTGCTCTCATCGAACATCTCACCAAGTCCTTTCCCGTCAATCAGTCGTCCACGCTCAAGGGGGTGGGCGACGATTGCGCTGTAATCGATGCTGCCGACGGCAAGACAGTGGTAACGACGGATCTCCTGCTTGAGGGCATCCATTTCGACCTTACCTACTGCGACATGCGGCTGCTGGGCTACAAAGCTGTGGTCGTAAATCTCAGCGATGTGTATGCCATGATGGCCACACCCCGTCAAATCACCCTTTCTTTGGGTCTTTCCAAGCGATTCAAGGTGGAAGATCTCGAACGTTTCTACGAGGGTGTCCGTGCAGCATGCGATACTTACGGTGTCGATCTTGTGGGCGGCGACACCTCGGCATCCATGACGGGTCTCACCATCAGTATCACTGCCATCGGCGTGACCCAACAACCTGTCTATCGTTCGGGAGCGAAGCCCAACGACCTTATCTGTGTGTCGGGCGATTTGGGGGCTGCCTATATGGGACTGCAGTTGCTCGAACGGGAGAAGGCCATCTTCAACCAACAGAATCCTTCAGACCGCAAGGAATTCCGTCCCAAGTTCGAGGGTCGTGAGTACCTTCTCGAACGACAGCTCAAGCCGGAAGCCCGTCGCGATATCGTGGCCGAGCTCCGGAAACAGGGCATTCATCCCACTTCGATGATAGATGTCAGCGACGGACTTTCGTCCGAATTGCTCCATATCTGTCGCCAAAGCAAAGTCGGCTGTCGCGTTTACGAGGAACGTATCCCCATCGACTACCAGACGGCAGCCCAGGCCGAAGAATTCAACCTCAATGTCACCACCGTGGCTCTCTCCGGCGGCGAGGACTATGAACTGCTCTTCACGGTCGGCCTTGCCGACTATGAGAAAGTATCCGGGATGTCGGGTATTCGCATCATCGGTCACATCACCGACGAGCGTCTCGGCACCGCACTCATCACACGTGACGGCCAGTCGGAGCTCACGCTCAAAGCTCAAGGGTGGAACGCTTTCTCCCAAGAGGACAAGAGCAAAGGTCTTTAGAATCTTGAATCCTGAAACTTGAAACCTGAAACCTGAAACTTGAAACTTAAATGTAAAATTGACAAATAAGTAAATATAAAATCGGTAAATAAGTAAATATAAAATGTCTATAGCTGCACTTTTATCCGGGGGTGTTGATTCCTCAGTAGCCGTTCATCTTTTGTGTGAACAGGGCTACAAACCCGACCTGTTCTATATTAAAATAGGTATGGAGGACAAAGGCTACCTCGACTGCCCGCAGGAAGAGGATATGGAGATTGTTACGGCGATGGCAGCCAAATACGGGCTCCGTTACGATGTCGTTGACCTCCAGAAAGAATATTGGGACAATGTCGTGTCCTATACCGTCGATCGTGTCAAGCGCGGTCTGACACCCAATCCCGATGTGATGTGCAACCGTCTGATTAAGTTCGGCGCCTTCGACCGAAAGGTGGGACATTTATATGACAAGACGGCCACCGGCCACTATGCCACCGTCATCGAAGAGGACGGTCTCTTTTGGCTCGGAACGACTCCGGACCCCGTCAAGGACCAGACCGACTTTCTGGCCCAGCTGGACGGACTTCAGGTGGCTCATTCCCTTTTCCCCATCGGTCATTTGGTCAAGAATCAGGTGCGCGAAATTGCCGAAGCTGCCCATCTCCCATCGGCGCATCGCAAGGACTCGCAGGGCATCTGTTTCCTCGGCAAGATTGACTACAACGGGTTCATTGAGAGATTCCTGGGGAAACGTCCGGGCAAAATTGTCGAACTCGAAACAGGCAAGGTTCTCGGCGAACATCAGGGATTTTGGTTCCACACCATCGGTCAGCGCAAAGGGCTGGGGCTTGGCGGAGGACCGTGGTTCGTGTGCAAAAAGGACATTCACGAGAACGTCATCTACGTCTCCAAAGGTTATAATCCCGAGGCGCAGATGCAGGACTGTCTCACGATGGCTGAGCTTCATTTCATCACCCGCGACCCTTGGCAGGACCAAGATGTGCATGACGTGAAATTCAAAATACGTCACGTGGCCGAACTCTCTGTCGGTCATTTGCAGCGGAGACCCGACAACACGTGGTTCCTCAAGAGCGACACGATGATTAACGGCGTAGCTCCAGGCCAGTTCTGTGTGGTCTATACCGCCGACGGACGCATCTGCCTCGGTTCCGGCGAGATAGCCTGGAACGAATCAGCCCCATTAAAAAACTGAATCCTGAAACTTGTCCCCTTTTTCGTCCCCGTTAATAATAAAATTCTGAAACTTGTCCCCGTTTTCGTCCCCGTTAATAATAAAATCCTGAAACTTGTCCCCGTTTTCGTCCCCGTTAATAATAACTTGAAACTTGATTATGCAGAAATTATTGTCTCTCCTTTGCGCATTGTTCCTTGCCGGAAGCGCCTTTGCGGCCAACTATCCCGACAGGGCCGACTACCTGTGGTGGACCCAGCCCGACCATGCCGACTGGATTTACCGTTGCGGTGAAAAAGCCACCGTTGACATCGCGTTCTCCCAATACGGCATCGTGCCCGAAAATGCGGTCGTGGAATACACTGTCGGGGATGATATCCTGGCCGATGATTTCACGGGCAAGGTGACTCTCCGCAATGGACACGCCTCTGTCAACATCGGCACACGCAAGACACCGGGATTCCGTGACCTCCGTCTCAAAATCACTGTCCCTGACCTCACGCCCGGTGCTCTGTCGTCAGATGCGCCCACGGGGAAAACAGTCACCTATTCCCATCACATAAAAGTGGCTTTTTCGCCCGAAAAGATTCAGCCTTGGACCCGTGAACCGGAGGATTTCAAATCCTTTTGGGACCAAAGCCTCAAGGAAGCGGCCTCCTATCCTCTCCACTACACGATGGAGCCTGCTCCCGAATTCTCGACCGAACAGATTGACACCTGGCTCGTGCGTCTGAATCTCGACCGTAAAGCTCATGTCATGTACGGATATCTCATGATTCCCAAAGGTAAAAAATGGGAAGGTCGCAAACTGCCGGCTGTCCTTTGTCCTCCCGGCGCAGGTGTCAAGGAAATCAAGAACGTGGCCGAGAGTTCCTATTATGCCGAGAACGGGATTATCCGTTTCCTCATCGAAATCCACGGAGCCGACCCCACGATGTCGTCCCGCTCTATGGCCGACGTTCGTTCCGCTTTTCAGGACTACCTGAAATTCGGCCTCCATTCGCGCGAACAATATTATATGCGTCACGTATATCTCGGGCTGGTCCGTTCGCTTGACTTTCTCACGCAGCTCCCTCAGTGGGACGGCAAGAATCTCATCGTGCAGGGCGGTTCGCAGGGAGGAGCCCTCAGTATCGTGGCTGCGGCTCTTGACCCCCGTGTCACGCTTTGTGTCGTCAATCATCCCGCTCTGGCCGATATGGGTGCCGGAGCCGACAATCTTACCTCGGGTTATCCCCATTTCAAACCCGAAGACGGAGCCTACGGCAAAGAAGGTCTTCGTACACTTTCCTATTACGATGTGGTCAACTTCGCCCGTTATGTCAAATGCCCCACCTATATGACTTGGGGTTTTAACGACAACACGTGTACTCCCACCACAAGCTATGCCGTATGGAATGTCCTCTCTTGTCCCAAGGTCAAGCTCGTGACCCCCATCAACGAGCATTGGACCTCCCGCTCCACCAACATTGGCCAGATGCAGTGGATTCTCAACAATCTCAAATAAAAAATAGCAATTATGAAACGTATCGTTTTTTTGACCGGAGCAGGCATGAGTGCCGAGAGCGGTATTCCGGTTTTTCGCGGAGGCGACGGTCTTTGGGACCACGAGCCTGTCATGGAGGTGTGTTCCGATGTGGCTTGGGAACGCGACCCCAAGCGTGTGAATGACTTTTTCAACCGCATGCGTCGCAAGTATATGAATGCCGAACCCAACGAGGGGCATCGTCTCATAGCCTCGCTCCAGGACCTCGGCTGGGATGTTCAGGTCGTCACCCAAAACATCGACAATCTCCACGAAAAGGGAGGGGCGCGCAATGTGCTGCACCTCCACGGCGAGATGATGCGATCGCGCTCCATGCGAAGCGAGACGGTCTCCTACCCCATCGACCCTGCCAATCCCGACATCAAGATGGGCGATAAAGACCCGTATGGCTATCAGCTGCGTCCGTTCATCGTCTTCTTCGGCGAGAGTGTCCCCAACCTTTCGGCTGCCACTGAAATTGTGCGCTCGGCCGACGTTGTCGTGGTCATAGGAACATCGCTGGCCGTCTATCCTGCCGCCTCGCTTTTGGGGTATGCTCCCGCCAAGGCCAAAATATACGACATCGATCCGGCCGATGTCTCCAATCCTTACGGACAGGCTATCACCCACATCAAACAGGGAGCCTCCGAGGGCATGAAGACCCTTATCGCCATGCTTCAAGCGTAAGCCCTGCCAACCTTACACAATGAGCCCCGAAAGCGACAGAACTTCCGGGGCTTATCGTTTTTTATCGGAATTTATTTTTTGACGTGTGAAAGGGCTTTGGCGATGAGAGCATCCAACTTGGGGGTTCTTCGTGGGAAGCCCAGCGTTTTCAGTGCTGCCTTGCTGAGCGACTCGTCCGGCATGGCTCCCTGTTCCTCCAGCAAAGTTTGCATCACGTTGATGACTTCGACCACAGGGATTTCGTCGGCCTCGCGGTCGGAGTCCGTGCGGAAGCCATGATATGCTTCTGCGGTAGCCTGGTCCTTCCACCAAATCGACACTTGTTTGTCGGACAGCGGATCCCGATAATAAACAGCCAATTGCATATCGACATAATCCCTCACCTTTTGGGTCATGGAATATCCGGTCAACTCCTTTAGCCGGGCCTGCACATACGTGTTGGTTACAGGTCCCTCTTCGCAGACAAGCATCTCCACAACCTGCCGAAAATAGGTGGCAATGCTTCCCCGGGTGGGATCGAAGGTCTCAGGCAGTTTTTTCTTTGCTATCTTCGCCGCTTTGTAAGTGCGGTCCGGCTGAGCCGTCAGACTACTCGGAGTATTCAGATTACTCGGAGTACTCAGATTACTCGGAGTACTCAGATTCTCCTCTCCGGTGCTCTTGCCCTCCAGCACATCGAGGATTCTCCTCACAACCTTGTCCTTGTCCTCCCACCAGTCGATACTCCAGACGCGGAATTGCTTCCAATGGAGCATATTCAGTACATTGGGCTGACAAATCTCACGGTCACGGGTGGTCGGTGTGCTGAAATAGTTCTCGCCGTCGCAAAGGATGCCCAGTTTGTAGTTGCCCGTCTCGGGGTCAATCACTGCAAGGTCGATTTTGAAATTCGAACGGCCCACGTTGGTGTTCACTTCATAGCCGTGAGCCCTGAGGGCAGAGGCTATTTGCTGCACAAGCGAAGAGCCTTCTCCGTTCTCCCGAGTTGCATTGGCGACGTTGGACGTGCTGCTGAGCCTGCCGGTCTTGGCAAATTCCAGGAAGGCCTTCAGTCCGGCCACGCCTTTGGCCTTCGACCGGTTGAGGTCTATCTGTTCGGGTCTCAGAATCGAGAATACCTTCATCTCGTATTTTGCTCTCGACACAGCGACATTCAGTCGTCTCTCGCCGCCCTCGTTGTTCAGGGGGCCGAAGTTCATCGATACTTTGCCGCTCTTGTCGGGGCCGTAACCCACCGAGAAGAGAATCACGTCGCGCTCGTCGCCCTGCACATTTTCGAGGTTTTTCACGAAGATGGGTTCTTCCACATCGTAAGCTTTGGCTTCGAGGTCGGGATGCTTGGCCAGCTCGTCGGTCAGCATGTCCTCGATAAGGTTCTGCTGCACCTTTGAGAACGAAACGATGCCGATACTGCGCTTAGAGAGTTCCGGGTCTTTCAACCGGCTGATTACTTCGTCCACGATGGCTTTTGCTTCGGCAGGATTCGAGCGGGTGTGTCCCTTGTCGTAAGCTCCTTCGAGCTGAACCAGCGACACTTTCATCTTCCGGTCATCTGTCGAGGGGAAGGTGTAGAGCGAGTGGTCGTAGTACTCCTGATTGGAGAATGCTATCAGACTCTCATGCTTCGAACGGTAGTGCCATTTGAGCACATGTCCGGGCATCGAGAGGGCAATACAATCGTCCAGAATGGAGTCCATGTCTTCTATGTCGGCATTTTCTTCGTCCACGTTGGCTGTTTCGAAGAACGATGTCGGAGGCATCTGCTTGGGGTCGCCCACACATATCAGGTTCGTGCCGCGGGCAATGGCTCCCACTGCTTCCGAGGTCGGCATTTGGGAAGCTTCGTCGAAGATTACGAGGTCGAATTTCTGGGTGTTCAAATCCAGGAACTGAGCCACCGAGATGGGGCTCATCAGCCAGACCGGACACAACTTGGGCAGCAGAGACGGAATCTGGTCGATGATTTTACGTATCGATGTGCCGCGTCCGCCGTTGCCGATATTCTTCTTCAGGATACCCATTTCCGAGCCTTGGGCTGCTGCAAGTGTCTGTGAGGGAACCTTGGCGGCCAGTTTGCAGTAAAGTTCCTGTTTCGAGAGTTCCTGGAATCGAGCCGTTTGCTCTCTGTAGCGGGCTATGATTTCCTCGAAGAGCAAGCCGTTGAACATTCTCAGATCCGGCTCTTTATCCACCAGCTGCATGGTCTCCCGATGGTAGAGACCTTTGAGGAAGGCATCCCGTGCAGCGCTGGCGGTTGTCTCCGGATGGCTTTCGATATAATCCACCACACATTGCAGTCCGGCGGACACCAGTCCTTGCCGGCGTTCGGTCCATTGACACCAGTTCTTCATCTCGGTGAGGTTTTCCATCCAGTGGTCCATCTCTTCGGGACGGGCTTCTCTGTTGACCGCTGCTATCTGTTCCAAATCGCCGAGCACTCTGTAGTAATGGTTCACCTTCCCTATCTGTTTCAGCAGAGCAGGAGCCGATTCCCAGGTGACAGAGGCATCTGCCTGACGCAGTTCGTTGAGGAACGTCCGCTTGGCAAAGAATTTAGCGAGGAACCATTTGCCGTCGATTTCTTTGTATTTCGCCTCCGCCGCCTTGGCATCGACGGACTTCCATGCCTCGGGTTGAGGTTCGATTTTGCCGTCCAGGGCCAGCCAGGCTTCTTTCCAGAGGGGCAGCAGGCGGTCCGTGCGGTCGTAGTTGTCCTGACTCCACGCCTTGGGATAGAGTCCTTTCAGCTGACTGTTGGCCGGATGTCCGCTCAACTGGAACACTTTGTCCAGGTCGGCCAATGCGGCCATCCATTGGTGTATCTTGTTGTCGTCGATTTCTTTGGGCAGTCCTTGGCGTATTTCCTCATCGGGCAGCTCCAGATAGCGCGACAGACAGTCCCACAGCGAGAGCCCGTTGGCGTGCTTGTTGTGGAGCGCCTCCATGTAGTGAATCAGCTTTTGGCGGGTGGTATAGAGTTCGTCGCTCTCTCTCTGATAATCGGCCGGCTCGGCGGTTTTGGTCACATCGAGCACCTTCTGCATCTGTTCGAGGAAGTGCTGCTTGGTCACCTTGTTGCTGTGGAGTTCCAGACAGAACGGGTCAAGGCCTATTTTGGCCAAACGCTTCTGCACCACCGTGAGAGCGGCCATTTTTTCGGCCACAAAGAGCACGCGCTTGTCGTGATAGAGGGCATTGGCTATCATGTTGGTGATGGTCTGGCTCTTGCCCGTGCCGGGAGGGCCGTAGAGGATGAAACTCTTGCCTTTGCCGCTCTCGATGACGGCTTCCATCTGCGACGAATCCACATCCATCGGAATGACGAATTCCGAGGGCTTGACGTTCTTGTCAATATCGCGCGCATCGACGGTTTCTTCCAGCCCCTCGAGGGCAACGCGACCTTCCATCAGCGAACGTATCACAGCGTTTTGGGACATTTGGTCGGCATGACTGTGAATATCGTTCCACATCACGAATTTGTTGAACGAGAAAAGCCCCAGCAGGGTTTCGTCTTTCACCTCCCAGCGGCTCTCGCCCTGTATGGCCGAACGAACCGTGGCCAATATGCGTTTCACGTCCACGCCGCTCTCGTCGGCAGGCAGCGGATTGAGCACTCTCAAGTCGATTCTGAACTGCTGACGCAGCAATTCCACAAGCGTATTGTTGAGAATTACATCCTCCTCGCGTGAGCGGATGACGTAGTTGTTGCCGTTCTTGCGCAGGATATCCACCGGCAGTAGCAGAATGGGGGCATTCCTTTCGGTGGCGGATTTTTCGGTCTCATACCATTTCAGCATACCCAAGGCCAGAAACAGCGTATTGGCGCCGTTCTCTTCCAAAGCCGTGCGTGAGGTGCGATAGATAAACTTGAGTTGTGTCTTCAGCTCGGCTTCCGTGAGGTAAGAAATGAGATGATTCTTCTCGATTTCCTCTTTCACACGGCTGTCGGTCACTCCGTCGATTTTGGGCAGTATCGAGAAATCCTCGTTTTGCTGCACGCGGTCTTCTATCTTGTCGATGTCGTACGAAACGAAGGGAATCACCCGCTTGCCGGCCTTGCAGTTCAGGAGATTGTTCCTGAGCGAGAAATCCAGCAGCTTCCGTTCCCACAGATCCTGCTTCGTGAGCTGTGCCGCTGCCTTCCCGTCGTCGAAATGGAGGGCGTATGGGTCGTGCAGTTCGAATTCGATGGTCTCGTACTGTTGCAGTACAAGTTCCTCTCCGATTCGGACGGAAATCACCGTCACACATTCTCGTTTTTGCCCCTCGGGACCCAATTGGGCGACTGCAGTGGGTTGTGGCTTCAGCCCTTCGAGCAACTTGGTCTCGCCGGCTTTTATCTCGGGAAATCTGAGCTCTTGCCCTTCGAGCATCTCTCCCTCGAGCGAGACGCAAACATCCCGCCAAGCATGCGCGTCCTGGCTCACAAGGGTCATCGGCTCGGTCAGGAAGATTCCTTTGACAGAACCCGTCAGTGGATATGTCTTGTTCATTATACGTGTTCTTTTGACTTTGCAAAGATAAAAGATTTCTCGGAAAAATCCAAATATTCTGCCGATTTTTTGTAAATTATTTGTTTAAGTGGCCGATTTGGCCTATCTTTGTCGGCAATTTTGTAGGTATTCAGAAATTTTTCGGGATGAAAGTCAACCTCTATATCCGACGCTACCCACTGTCCGTCCTTTGCATTCTGGCGGTTTGGTACGCGTGTTTCCTCTTCGAAGCTCCGGAGACTCCTCTCAACGATGTGCGTCTCATAGACAAGTGGACCCACATGGTGATGTATCTTGTCACCTGCGGTTTCATTTGGTGGGAATATCTCCGGTCTCACAGCGCTGTCAGGCGTTCCAAGGTACTTCTTTGGGCCGTCACGGCTCCCGTCCTCATGGGTGGTGTCATTGAACTTCTGCAAGCCTATTGCACGGGCGGACGCCGCAGCGGCGAATGGCTCGATTTCCTGGCCGATGCCATCGGCGTCTTTCTGGCCGCCTTGCTCGCTCTCTTTTGGATTCGCCGGCGAAAAGTGCCCCTCTGTTAGGAGGCTGCTTCGCCGTCTTTCGGTTTCCCTGGACGGGTATAGAATTTTGTAGCTGCCTTCTTTCTCTTTTGAGCCTGCTTTGCACGACGGGCTTTCAGCTCCTGCCAGGCATCGTACTGCCTTTCGATGTAATTGTCTGCCATAGTGAGTTTTTGAGTTATTTTGTGTGGTAAAACAATCGATTTTGATAATTCTGCGATGCAAAATTACAGTTTTTTTAGAACTTTTGCAAGTTTTTTGCCAAAAAATTTCGGCAGATGGAAAAAAATGCATACCTTTGCACCGCATTTTCAGAGAAAAAGTTCATTTCGATGACTTTTTTATTACGGAACGACATTTTTTTACATTCAAATAAACAAATCAAATTTTTAAAACAAACTATCGTTATGAAGAAGTACATGGTTCTGTTGGCAACCGCAGCTCTGTTCTGCGCTTGCTCTGGTAACAAGGCTGCCGAAGAGGCTGCCAAGAAGGCTCAGGCTGAGGCCGATTCTATCGCTGCTGTTGCAGAAGCTGCCAAGGTGGCTGCTGAGGAAGAGGCTACGAAGGCTCAGGATTGCGTTAACGCTGTTCAGGCTCAGATCGACTCTCTCACCAACCTCGGTAAGAAAATCAGCAAGGAAGGTAAGGCTCAGCTCGACTCCCTCACCGCTGCTATCGACGGTCTGAAGACTGCCGCTGCCGAGAAGGTAGAGGCTGCAAAGGCTGCTGCCGATGCTGTCAAGGCTACCGTAAGTGAGAAGGTGGACGAGGCTGCCAAGGCTGCCGAGGATGTCAAGGCTGCTGCCACCGAGAAGGTGGACGAGGCTGCAAAGGCTGCCGAGGATGTCAAGGACGCCGCCGCAGAGAAAGTGGACGAGGCTGCCAAGGCTGCCGAGAATGTCAAGGATGCCGCTGAAGGTCTCAAGAACGTTCTCAAGTAAAAATCCTGCGTCATCTCCCTTCCCTCCAGGAGAGGGCTGGGGAGAGGCTGCAATCAAAAGAAGGGTACCCCGTCCGGGTGCCCTTCTTTTTTGGACCACATTGCAACTGTTCCCTGCGTTAATCCGTTCAATCCGTAGTGAATCGTGACCGTAACTCGGCAAAAACACAGGGACTTGTCTCTGTGTAAATAACCCCGACCGTTCCGGCAAACCCTTCACGCTTTTCACGCAGGGCGGCATGTTGATGGACTTGCAGGAACTGTTGGGCCGTGAGGTTGATTTAGTGGAGGAAGGCTCACTCCGTCCTTGCGCCGCAGAAACAGCCAACCGTGAAAAGAAAGTCACCTCGCACGGGGGGAGTGACTCTTCGTAAAACTTGGCAGGCCGTTATTGTTGTTTTGCCCTGTTGACAAACTCGGCTGGTGTCATCACCAGAATATCGAAGTCGTTGAATCCACGCTTGTCGCGGGTGATTATCACGTCGGGACGATAGGGCAGTGCCGACAGATACTGCACGGCATCTTCGTAGTCGTATGGCTTGAGCTGCACAGCATTTATCAGTTGGCTTCGGTCTATCGGCGTAACATTGAGCATTTGGCACAAGGCTTCGACCTTTTCGATCATGATGTCCAAGCTGAAGGCTTTCTTCAGGATGTATGCACAGTTGACTATAGTCAGTGCCGAGACAGAGGCCGTGATTTTCCTGTCTTCAATCATGGCGAAGATAGCGGCGGCATCGTCAAAGAAACCCTCACGCTCACCCATGAAGTCGATGATTACATTGGTGTCGAGAAAAAACGTTCATTGTGCCCTCTCCTCCCACATCTCGTCAAGCTCCTTGTCTAAGTCGAAGTCTTTCGGCAATTTGCCCAGTGTCATGGCCATCACCTTTGCCGATGGCTTATAGTCCTTTGGTATCTTCGGAAACACGAGTTCCTTCTTCCGGCCTTTGTTCTCCGTGCTTTCTGCAGCCTCTATCAAGTGGCTGGCCAGCCATCGCTGGTTGCTCGCCGTGAGCGACAGCCCCTGCAGGTAGTTCCACAGATTGTTGAGTGATATTGCGTTCATAACTTCAAGATTGATGATTTGTGCTTGCAAAATTACACGTTTTTCTTCATTTGCTCAACACCTTATATAAAAAAGGTGCTAAATTTTATGTAATTTTAACATAAAAGCGGCGTTGAAAGGCATAAAAGCGGCTGGCACAACGAAAACAGTCACCTCGCACGGGGGGAGGTTGCCGTTTCACACGGAAGGTTGAAGTCATGCAGCGACATCGGGGTTTCATCTTTCACAGGCAAAAATTAAACAAATATGGAGCGTGTATCAGAGTGCCTGTCCCTGCGATTCTTGGATAAACTGAGCCCCCTTTTATTGGCATTTGAGAGCAAAACTTTCAAGAAATCGTTCTGATTCACTGATTTTCAGGCGTAAAATTTGGAGAATACAAAAATATTGTGTATCTTTGGCGCGAAAATTAGATAATTAGACAAGACAGTTATGAGCACCCAAGCAATGCAAAAGATTATTGCCGACTATTTCAAGACGCAGCCCGTCCTGAAGGCATGGCTCTTCGGTTCGTTCGCCCGAGGCGAGGAAACACCCAGGAGCGATGTTGACATCCTTTTCGTACCCGACCGTTCAGGCAAACCGTTCACGCTTTTCACGCAGGGCGGCATGTTGATGGACTTGCAGGAACTGTTGGGCCGTGAGGTGGATTTAGTAGAGGAGGGTTCGCTTCGCCCCTACGCCGCGGAAAGTGCTAACCGTGAAAAAATACTGATTTATGAGAGAAAGAGCAAGGGATAAAGGACGGTTGGAGGACATCATCGAGTATTCCACCAATGTGACCAATCTTATCGAAGGTTATTCGCTTGAGGCGCTGATTGCCGACAAGCGCACCTATTATTCGGTGATGAAGAATGTCGAGGTTGTGGGCGAAGCCGCTTATATGCTAACCAAAGCCTTTAAGAAATCACACCCGGAGATTCCTTGGAAAGTGGTACAAGGAATGCGACACGTATTGGTTCACGATTATGCAAACGTCGTTTCAGCCACGCTATACGACACCGCCGTCAACGACATGCTGCCCCTACGTCAACAGGTAGAACGCTATCTTGCCGAGACCGATTGGGACGAGTGGCAGTCCCTCCCCGATGAATTTGATGATGCCAACAAGGAGGACATCGTAAAAGCAGCCCGCAGCATGAAGGCCGATGGCATGCCCACGGAACAGATTGCGAAGTACACAGGCCTGACCGATAAGGAAATCGAGGCACTATAATAAAGGTATAGAAACAACGAGAGCGGGAACCGAGGCCGAGGATGTCGGCACATGTTACCGCTCTTTAATCAAATTCATTCTTCTATGTACTTGTTTCCTGCACCAAATTTAGAATAGTATGCCGTTGTGCAGTCTTTAGGACAATAAATTGTGCAGTTCGTAATTGTATTTCCACTCAAGTCTGGAGGGGTCTGTGACTTGAAGTGTAAGTTCGCGTTACTCGCACCACCCCAGAATTGCAAGAATGCTTTGAGAGTGACAGGGAAATAATAATCGACATTTGGACTTATGGAGAGATTTGATACCCATTTGATGTTTTGCGGAAGTCGGACGCTTTGCAAGTTATTGCACTCCCTTAGACAGGCAAGCCAATCATCCTTTTCAAACACGCATTGGCTGAAGTCCAGCGTCTTTACACCAGAGAAATCAAATGTGCAGACGTGTGGGTCGGGGCCATAAGGGTCTGCCTCCAGCCCTTTATCACCAATACTTTTCAGAGAACTTGGAATTATGATGTTTTCCAGATTCCGGCAAACACCGAATGAACCCGTGCCTATGCTTTGGAGGTGAGGCGGCATTTCCACATGTTTCAGATTAGTACAACTCCTCAGCACTTTATTCCCCATTGATGACAAACGCAATGGAAGCTTGATGGTTTCCAATTTCCGCAAACCCTTAAATGCCTCATCGGGCAGTATGCAACCTGGCTCCGCCTCATCAATCGGCTCTTCTGATGCTATCTTCACTAATGCTTGAGTGAAGAAGTAGTCAGATGGTGCCATGTTACCGTCTATATAGTCTGCCGTTGCAGCCTTACCCAGCAGTTTCAACATAGCGGCCTGATATTCCTGCTGCTCCCTGCGGCGTTTCAGGTAATCGGGCGAGTAAGTTGTATATGTCTTGCTGATATCAAGATATGTCATCGACCGCAACTGCGACAATATCTGAATGTCCGTTTCGTATAGAAAACCGATGATGGTCAACGAACCTATGTTTGACAATTTATCCGCAGGGAGATGTGACAAAATCGTGCCGGGCTTCTCCATCTTGATGCTCAATGTCAGCAATTCGCCGCCCTCCTCGAACAGTTTCTCACGGCTTAAACCAAGATTGGCAAACTGAGATTCCGTTCCTGACGGAATATGTGCTTCCGTATAGCTTCCTACAAAGTTGCGACTCAACTTTTGAGGAACCTTGGCAAAATTGAGAACTGTAGCGCTGGTAAAAGCCTCTTTATCCAGAAATATAACATCATCGTTGAATGTTACGGATTCCAAGTCGCAATTGGCAAAAGCACCGTGTTCTATGTAAACAGGGCGATTAAATGTGATGTTCTTTATTACGCTGGGGCTTTCATAAGTACTGAAGGCAAACTGCTTGATATATAGCGGCTGCTCCGTTTTCTCTGTCTGGATATGCTTAATATGCGTAGTGTATCGTGTCATGTTTATAACTTTATTATAGAAAGCCTGTTCACCTATGTATCGCACCTCGCTCGGAATAGTCAGCACGTCAAGGTTGCAGCTGGGGAAGGAATTCCTTGAGATGAACAATTTTCCCGATAAGTCAGCGGTAGTTGCCCATTTCTTGGTTTCGTCATACCCTTTACCCATATATGCCATTAACACATTTTCTTTAGAGTAGTGGGACAAATTGCTGTTCTTTTCCCAGACAATTGTCCCGTCTTGTAGGCAATAGGCGTTTGCATTATACCAGCATCGCTGGGGTAAGAACATCCAATTACATTTTGATTTGGGCAACACCATATATGTCTCCATACTCGGGAAGGCTCCTCGCCATTCAAGGAAAGCATAGCTGTCGGTCAGGTTCTTTATTGCCTCGTAGATGTCGCTCAACATCTCGACCTCTTTCGGCAATGTTGCAGGGGTCATGGGATCATTGAGCCGACTGAGTATGAGTGTCCTCACGTTCGTAACAGGCTTTTTTAGTTCTGTGAGGCGTATGATACTAGCTCCACTGATGTCCAACGTCCTCAATGCCTGCATCTTCCCGATAAACTCCATGTCTTTTGCATTCAGCATTTCCCCATTAACGATCAATTTCTCAATCGTTTTGGCTTCGCTACTGCTGATTTGCGACTTCAGCTTTCCCGATTCCGAGAGCGTAACTTCTTTTGTCACTTGTGCCATCCCTTGCACAGTGCACAGGGACAATGCCCATAACAGAAACCATTTCTTCATAAAGTTCTATTTTTAACGTTAATACTATTACCTCTATTGGGAAGGCAGCACTAACAATCGGGCAAAAAGAAAGCGCAAGCCCCGCCATACACTACTCGGGCCTTGCACTGCCTCTATACACTATGGATGAGCCTGCGCTTATAGCGCACGCTCTATTGTGTATAGATTCGCTCATATTATTCTCTGTCGAGGTGCAAGTTCGAGTAGTGAATTGAGCATCAAAATGTCGTGTCTCTTGCGAAACACGGTGCAAAAGTAGTCAAAAATTTCCGTATTGCCTCCTATTTGTATAAAAAAGTGCTAAAATTTATGCAATTTTAACATAAAAGCGGCGTTGAAAGGCATAAAAGCGGCACCTTCCGCACCCCGAGCAAGTATTGGGCCATCTCGCCTCCGCTCGGTTGGCTGCATGTTGGCTCTCGCCTTTTTCCGGCGACTTAAGCTAGTTGCTCTTGCCAATATCTCGACAAGACCCCAAATGTCTTCGAAACGGGCCATCGATATTCGATGGACCCGAAAAACATTCTTGAAGCCGCCATCGACATTCGATGGACAATTTGGAGCCTCTACGGGGGAAGTCGCCTGACGGCGAGAGGAGGATGCGGTCTGCCATCACCTCGGAGGGGAACTTGAGTTAAAAATCCTCGGCTTCGCGCAAGAGGGTGATGAACATGACCGCAAAAAGGGAGAGAGAAAATACGGTCAGGGAAAGGCTGTCCCCCTCGGGCAGGGACATGGTCTGGATGGAGCGGACGCAGATGCGGGCACACTCTGTAATCCAGTTGCGGAAGACGACACAAAGGGCGACTGTGACCATCCATAGGAAATAGGGCGAGGCAATGAACTCCAAGACACATACGAGGAGACTCTTCCGCGAAGGAAGGGATTGGAGCACGCGCCGGGCAAAGGCCGGGTCCGATTCGGGCTCGGGGAAACTCTCGCGCAAGAGCGAACGCAATTCTGTATCAGAGAGATGATTCATTTCGGTTCGTTTTTTTGGAGTATGGTCTTCAGCTTGTTCCGTCCGCGTGAGAGATGGGATCGGACGGTGCCTTCGGGCATATCCATGATTCGGGCAATGGCCTTGACGGGCTGTTCCTGAAGATAGAAAAGGGTGAGACAAGTGCGTTCGGGTTCGTCCATGAGAGCCAGTGACCGGCGTACCCATCGCACGATGGTCTGTCGGCTGACATCCTGTTGCCGGTCGGTCTGCAGGACAAGCTCGGCTTCGGGAGGCGGTCCGTCCGATCCGTCCAAAGACAAGACGGGGCGACTGCGGCGCACTTCGTCGTACCATAGGTTGTAGGCTATCCTGTAGAGCCAAGTGGAGAAGGAGGACAGCTGCCGGAAACTTTTCAATCGTTCCCAGACGCGGACAAAGGTCTCCTGAGCCAAGTCGTCACTCAGGGCAGGATCCCCGGTCTGGGTCAGGAAGAAACTGCGGAGGGGCTGCTGGTAACGATTCACTATCTGAGCAAAAGCCCGCTCGTCATTGAAGAGCAGAACTTTTGCTATCAGCAGTTTTTCTTCCATGAGGGGACGAGGTTACTTGTTCTTGCCGGAGTCTCGGGTGAGCACCTTGGTGAGGAGATAGGCACCGCCCTGACCGAAAAGCACCAATCCTGCAATGAAGAGGATGCACCACAGCAGCGACCAAGGGAAGACACCGAACGAGAAGACGGCCATTAAAATGCCTGCAAGGGCGAATCCGGCTCCGAGTATAAGGTTGTTGACGGCCTTCTCGGTCTTGCGGCGAGTCTCGGCAGGGTCTTCGACATAGACAGCGGTTACCGCCGGTGTCTCTTCCGCAGGCGCACTGTGGGCACTATTCTCAGACGTGGCAGAGGACTGCACCGCCGGATTCGGAGTACGGGGATGCACCGTCACCCGGGTCGCCGCCTTGCCATAGACTGCAGCGATGACTTCGGGCGAGATGTTGACACCGGACTTGGCCATCTCGCGAAGCGTTTCCTGACGCATCTGCTCCTCTTTGGTTTTGCGCCGCTGGCGATAGCCGAGGAAGAGGAACAGGAGGAGCAGCGGCATCACCACGGTCATGAAGACGATGACGACAGGCAACTCTCTGTCGGACTGACTGATTTCACGCTCGTGCTCCATCTCAGCCTGAGATTTGGGACGAACGTGGAGGATGAAACGCTCCAGTTCACGCAGGGAGAACGGCTCCACATGCGAAATGAGTTCGCGCGTTGACTCCGATGTCAGGCCCTCCATGCCATCGAATTGGTTGAGGATTGCGACCGCTTCCTCGATGACGCTGTCGGGCAATTGAGCGAGGGAGTCGGGATTGTTAACATACTCGGCTCGCAGGGGAGCCACACACATACAGCCGAACACAGCGGCCAGAACGAAAGTTTTAATCTTCATTGGGTCAATCATTTTTGAAATGTTTCTGTGGATTGGACGCAGTGCGGGTCCGAAATGTTGCATTCCGGACAGAAATTTTTCAAAAAATATCAAAAATCGGTGAAATTAAAGCCTGAATCCGTTGAGGAGGGCGCGGACCGGCATACGTTTCTTGCCGGGAAGCTGTATCTCCCCAATCTGCACCCATCGGTCGGCGGCAGCGACGCGGATGAATGTCTTGCCGTCGGATTCAACGGTGCCTGCAGGGGCCGAGGTCTCCTCGCCTGCGGTGACGCTGAACACTTTGGCCACGACGTTCTCGCCGGAAGGGAGGCGGAGATTGAACCACGCAGCGGGATAAGGGGAGAGTCCGCGCACAAAGTTGCGGACAGCGTCGGCAGAACGGCTCCAGTCCATCTCACAGGTCTCGCGGAAAATCTTGGGTGCGGGACGCAACTCGAAGGCCCTCCCCTCGGCTTCGGCCCGGCGCTGCAAGTCGGCTATGAGGGTCTCCTGGTCGATGGTGGGGATGCGGGAGATGTCGCCGTCGGCATCGAGGACGAGATCGACGGTGCGAGTCACGAGACCGGCGCCCAGCGCCATGAGACGGTCGTGCACATCCCCCACTGTGTCATCGGGACCGATGGGGAGTTCGTCCTTGAGGATGATGCGACCCGTGTCGATGTTGTGGTCGAGGAAGAAGGTGGTGGCTCCCGTTACGGTGTCGCCGTTGATGACAGCCCAGTTCAAGGGTGCAGCTCCGCGATATTGTGGCAGCAGGGCGGCATGGAGATTGAAGGTGCCGCAACGGGGCATGCCCCAAACAACTTCGGGGAGCATGCGAAAAGCCACTACAACCTGAAGGTCGGGCTGCAGAGCCCGGAGCGCCTCGACAAAGTCGGGGTCCTTGAGTTTCCCGGGCTGGAGAACGGGGAGACCGTGGGCGAGGGCATACTCTTTGACGGGCGAAGCCTGAAGACGATGTCCGCGTCCGGCAGGTTTGTCGGGCATGGTGACCACACCGACAACATTGTAGCCGGCAGAGACAAGGGCATCAAGACTGGGCACTGCAAAGTCGGGTGTGCCCATGAAGACGATTCGGAGGGATTGCTTATACATATTCAAGTTTCAAGTTTCAGGTTCCATGTTTCAAGTTTCAGGTTCCATGTTTCAAGTTTCAGGTTCCATGTTTCAAGTTTCAGGTTCCATGTTTCAAGTTTCAGGTTTCAGGTTTCCACCTCAAGATGCCTGAGAAGGAGCCTATTCGAAATACAGGACGAGGCTGACACTACGGTTACGGGCAGCGCGAAGAGCATCGGTATATTGCATCATGGCGGGGTCGCGGAGACCATTGCGGTCGTGGTCTATCATATCGAGTAACCCGAAGTTGAACCGAAGTTCGGGACAGAGTTTGAAAAAGGGCAGATAGAAGTCACAGCCCAAGGCCACATGGAAGGAGGCATCGAAGCGCCCGAAGACGATGGGAGTTTCTTCCTCGTGGGTCCAGTCGTACCAAGCAGAGAGGCCGGCAGCAATGTAGGGCCGGTAGTTGACGAGGCGGCGGGTCGCCACCTTGACCGTTACGGGAATTTCCATGTAGGTCGATTTAAGTCCTTGAACCGTTTCCTGTCCCGTAAGCGCATGGCGAAAAGTGATATCCCGCTGCATGAAATAAAGCGAGGGGGTGGAACGCAGGGAGACATGGGGAGAAAGCGCCATATCGCCTATCAATCCGACCTCGAAGCAGGGCGAGACCCCGGGAACGGAGGCAAACCAAGTATCGCCGCTGTGGACGAAAGTGATGTCGGAGAAGTTGATGCCAAACAGAAACCCGTAGTGGAGACGCCGCTGATCGACATAAGGAAGGTTCTGTACCCGGGGCCTCTTTTGAGCCGAGAGAGGTACAGCACTCGCAAGCGCGACGACCGCCAGAAGAAAGACGCGTAAACTGTTCATACGAATGAAAAACGCAATAAGGCGGAATTTATTGCCCGAAAAGAGAATAAAATAACATGTACAGATTGCAAAACAGGCTGTTCGAAGAAAAAAAGAGGCCGGAAAAATCATTTTTCCGCAGAAAAGAGACACAATCGGTTGCAAATCCTGTATCTTTGCACCCGTAAAAACAAACAAATATACTCAAAACAATGAAGAAACTCGTTCTTTTTGCAGCCGTAATCGTGGCTGTATCGTTCGCTTCCTGCGGCGGCAACAAACAGGCCGCTCCCGCTGCCGAAGCTGCAGAGGAGGCTGTTGCCTCTCTTGACACTGCAAATTGCTGCGGTGACACTACCAAAGCTTGCTGCGGCGACAGCGCCAAGGCTTGCGATGACACGCTGAAAGCATGTTGCAAAGCCGACACCGCCAAGTGCTGTGCCGAGAAATAAATCTCTCAGACTTACGATTTAAGACGGACTTTCCGGGCACCGGGAGGTCCGTTTTTGGTATTGCGGATAGAGAAAAGTGAAGGTTTTGTGCAGTTTTTCGGGTGAAAATTTGGCGGTTTCGAAAAAAAAGCGTATCTTCGCGGCATGATTGAGAAAGTAATTCTCTTGGAACAAGCCGATCCGGTCATCTTCTACGGCGTGAACAACAGCAATATTCTGCTGCTCAAAACGCTGTATCCCAAACTGCGCTTTGCCGCCCGCGGCCGAGCCATCAAGGTCTATGGCGACGAGGACGACATTGCGGTGTTTGAATCGTTTGTGGAGAAACTCGTGAAGTATTGTAACGACTACAACAAACTGAACGAAGAGGTGATTTTGGACTTCTACAACGGCGAAGGACCGGTGGAGAAACAGCACGACTCGCTGATAATCTACGGCGTGAACGGCAAGCCCATCTCGGCACGGACGACGAACCAAAGACGTCTGGTCGAGGCCTTCGAAAAGAACGACCTGGTGTTTGCTCTGGGTCCGGCCGGTTCCGGCAAAACCTACGTGGCCATCGCGCTGGCTGTGAAGGCCCTGAAGAACAAAGAAATCCGCAAAATCATCCTTTCGCGACCGGCAGTAGAGGCCGGAGAGAAACTGGGATTTCTGCCCGGCGAAATGAAAGACAAACTGGACCCGTACTTGCAGCCGCTCTACGATGCCCTGCAAGACATGATACCTGCCGCCAAACTCAAAGAACTGCTGGAGACCAACGTCATACAAATCGCCCCGCTGGCATACATGCGCGGACGCACATTGTCGGATGCCATCATCATACTCGACGAGGCACAAAACACCACAGCTCCCCAAATCAAGATGTTCCTGACCCGTCTGGGTCTCGGTGCAAGGATGATAGTGACAGGCGATATGTCGCAGGTCGATTTGCCCCGCAACGTCACATCGGGTCTGGTCCAAGCGCAGCGGATACTTGGCAACATCGCCGGCATTGCCACCATCGAGTTCGACCGCAGCGACATCGTGCGCCATCGCCTCGTGCAGAAAATCGTGGATGCATACGAACACTACGAGGAACGGCAGAAAGCACGGAATCCGGAACTCTTTCCTCCCGAACAATAATCAAACAGAAACCCAATAATCATCGTACCCGGACAGGGCGATAAAAACAAAAAGAAAATGCAAGCATTAACCCGCACCGACTTCAACTTCCCCGGTCAGAAGTCCGTCTATCACGGCAAGGTCCGTGACGTGTACAACATTGACGACGACCTGATGGTTATGGTAGCCACCGATCGCATTTCCGCATTCGACGTCATCCTCCCCAAAGGCATCCCGTTCAAGGGGCAGGTGCTGAACCAGATTGCGGCCAAGTTTCTGGACGCCACCACCGACATCTGTCCCAACTGGAAAGTCGCCACACCCGACCCGATGGTGACCGTGGGACTCAAGTGCGAAGGCTTCCGCGTGGAGATGATTATCCGCGGCATCCTGACAGGCTCGGCCTGGCGCGAATACAAGAACGGATGCCGGGAAATCTGCGGCGTGCGTCTGCCAGAAGGCATGAAGGAGAACCAGCGCTTCCCCGAACCCATCATCACACCCACCACGAAGGCCGACGAGGGTCACGACCTCAACATCTCGAAGGAGGAAATCATTGCCCAGGGTATCGTGTCGGCTGAAGACTATGCGGTGATGGAGGAATACACGCGCCGTCTCTTTGCCCGCGGACAGCAGATAGCCGCCAAGCAGGGCCTCATTCTGGTCGATACGAAATACGAATTCGGAAAGCGCGACGGAAAGGTCTATCTCATCGACGAAATCCACACTCCCGACTCGTCACGTTACTTCTATGCCGAGGGCTACGAGGAGAAGTTTGCCAAAGGCGAACCCCAGCGCCAGCTGTCGAAGGAATTTGTGCGCCAATGGCTCATCGAACACAATTTCATGAACGAGCCCGGCCAGCAGATGCCCGAGATTACCGATGCATACGCCGAGAGTGTTTCGGAACGGTACATCGAACTCTACGAACACATCACGGGCGAGAAATTCTACAAGGCAGCAGAGGCCGGTGACATCGCCCAACGCATCGAAAAAAATGTAACGGATTGTCTCGCCTCCCTCCGCAAATGAGAGGCTCACGGAAAATGTATGAAATGAGGAAAAGTGTGCAGAAAATCTGCACACTTTCCTTTTTATTGTGCAGAAATTAGGCTCCAAAATGTCGAAAAGGTGCAAAATCTTTCTTTTTAACAGTCAAAATCCTTCGGAAAATTCCTTTGTTTAAAAGATTTTTCGTAACTTTGCACCGTCAAAATCTGCAAAACCGGCTGTTTCGTCCCTTTGACAGGTGAGACTACACATTATTAATATATATAGAAAAATCAACAGAAAAAATGAAAGTAGCAATTGTGGGTGCAAGCGGCGCCGTAGGTCAGGAGTTCCTCAAAATCCTGGACCAACGCAACTTCCCTCTCGACGAACTTCTCCTTTTCGGCTCTTCGCGGAGTGCCGGCCGTACGTATAACTTCCGAGGCAAGGACATTGTGGTCAAAGAACTCAAGCACGATACAGACGACTTCAAGGGAGTGGATTACGTATTTGCCTCTGCAGGGGCAGGCACAAGCAAAGAATTCGAAAAAGACATCACCAAATACGGAGCCGTGATGATAGACAACTCGTCGGCCTTCCGCATGGATGCAGACGTACCGCTCGTTGTACCCGAATGCAACGCCAAAGACGCTTTGGACCGTCCCCGCAACGTCATTGCCAACCCGAACTGCACAACCATCATGATGGTCGTAGTGCTTCAGGCCATCGAGAACCTCTCCCACATCAAGCGCATCCACATCTCGAGCTACCAGAGCGCATCCGGTGCCGGTGCCGCAGCCATGAAGGAACTGCAGCAGCAGTACAAAGAGATGGTGGAAACCGGCGAGGTGAAAACCATAGAGAAATTCCCCCACCAGCTCGCCTACAACGTCATCCCCCAGATAGACAAGATGACGGAGAACGACTACACCAAGGAGGAGATGAAGATGTTCAACGAGACCCGCAAAATCATGCACTCAGATGTTCGCACATCGGCTACCTGCGTACGTGTCTCGTCGCTCCGCTCCCACTCCGAAAGCGTATGGGTCGAGACCGAGAAACCCCTCACTCCCGAGGAGGTGCGCGAGGCTCTCAAGAAAGCACCCGGCGTAACGGTGGTCGATGACGCCCAAAACTACGTCTATCCCATGCCCCTCGAAAGTGCCGGAAAGGATGATGTCTATGTGGGCCGAATCCGCAAGGATCTTGCCAACGACAACGGCATCACCCTCTGGCTCACCGGAGATCAAATCCGCAAAGGTGCTGCCCTCAATGCTGTACAGATTGCCGAATGGCTCATCAAGAACGAATAAAATTCTACACAAAAACCGTTAAATATAAATCGCCCAAACGGCGAACAACAGAAAAAAAGATAGAATATGGCTCTTAACATCATCGTACTTGCCAAGCAGGTACCCGACACTCACAACGTAGGTCCCGATGCAATGACGCCCGAGGGTACAATCAACCGTGCTGCCCTTCCCGCCGTCTTCAACCCCGAGGATCTCAACGCCCTGGAGCAGGCTCTCCGCCTGAAAGAACAGTTCCCGGGCTCCAAAATCAACGTGCTGACCATGGGCCTTCCCAAGTCGGCCGAAGTAGTGCGTGAAGCCCTCTACCGCGGAGCTGACGCAGGTTATGTTATCACCGACCGCTGCCTCGGCGGAGCCGACACCCTGGCTACGAGTTACACCATCTCGCAGGCCATCCGCAAAATCGGCGACTACGACATCATCCTCGGCGGTCGTCAGGCCATCGACGGCGACACCGCTCAGGTGGGTCCCCAGGTGGCCGAGAAGCTGGGGCTTCCCCAGGTAACATACGCCGAGGAAATCCTCCAACTCGACCCCGAGACCAAGCGAATCGTTATCAAGCGTCATATTGACGGCGGAGTGGAGACCGTGGAGACACACCTCCCCCTCGTCGTTACCGTCAACGGCTCGGCAGCTCCCTGCCGCCCCCGCAACGCCAAGCGCGTCATGACCTACAAGAACGCTGCCTCTCCCGCCGAGAAGGCTCCCGAGGCCCAGGACGAATTCAAGGCTCTCTGCGCCAAAAAGCCCTTCCTGAACATCACCACATGGGGCGCCGCCGACATCGAGGCCGATCCTCAGCAAATCGGCAAGACCGGCTCTCCCACCAACGTCAAGGCTGTCAAGAACATCGTCTTCAAGGCCAAAGAAAACCGCACACTGACTTCCGGCGATGCCGACGTGGAAAATCTTATTGTAGAATTGTTGAACGAAAAGATTATCGGTTAAACTATGAACAACGTATTTGTATATTGCGAACTCGACGGCAAAAACGTCTGCGACGTCAGCCTCGAACTTTTGACCAAGGGTCGCAAACTCGCCAACACTCTTGGCGTACAGCTCGAATGTATCTGTGCAGGTGCCGATATCGAAGGTATCGAGAAACAGGTCATGCCCTTCGGCGTTGACCGTGTGCACATCTTCAACGACTCTCGTCTTTTCCCCTACACCACCCAGCCCCACTCCGCTCTGGTGTGCAACCTCTTCCGCGAGGAGAAACCCCAGATTTGCCTCATGGGGGCTACCGTCATCGGACGTGACCTCGGTCCCCGCGTTTCCTCCGAACTCCACTCCGGCCTCACCGCCGACTGCACGGAGCTCGAAATCGGAGACTTCAACATGAATGTAGGTTTCGACGAGAACAAGAAACCCATCATGAAGCACTACACCGAACAGCTCTATCAGATCCGACCCGCTTTCGGCGGAAACATCGTGGCCACCATCGTCAACCCCGAACACCGTCCCCAGATGGCAACCGTGCGCGAGGGCGTGATGAAGAAGGAAATCCTCGATGAGAACTACAAGGGCGAAGTCATCAACCACGATGTCGCCAAATATGTCAAGGACGACCTATTCGACGTGGTCAAAGTCCTCGACCGTCATGTTGAGAAGGCAAAACACAACCTCAAAGGCGCTTCCATCATCGTCTCCGGCGGGTACGGAATGGGCTCCAAGGAAGGATTCGACATGCTCTTCGAACTCGCCAAGGAACTCCACGCCGAGGTCGGCGCTTCGCGTGCCGCCGTCGATGCCGGGTTCGTTGACCACGACCGCCAGATTGGACAGACCGGCGTCACCGTGCGTCCCAAGGTGTATATCGCATGCGGCATCTCCGGCCAGATCCAGCACATTGCAGGCATGCAGGATTCGGGCATCATCATCTCAATCAACTCCGATCCCAATGCCCCCATCAACACCATCGCCGACTATGTCATCAACGGCACAGTCGAGGAGGTGATTCCCAAGATGATTAAGTACTACAAGAAGAACTCAAAATAATCTGAAGATATTATGGCAAACTTCTATACTGACAATCCGGAGATTAAGTTTGAGCTTAATCATCCCCTCATGAAGCGCATCGTTGAGCTCAAGGAGCACGACTATCGCGACAAAGACGCTTACGACTACGCCCCCCAGAATCTGGAGGACGCTCTCGACAACTACGACCGCGTGCTTGACCTCACCGGCGACATCTGCGCCAACATCATCGCTCCCAATGCCGAGGAGGTCGATGCCGAAGGCCCCCACTGTGCCAACGGACGCGTGGAATATGCTTCCAAGACCAAAGAGAACCTCGACGCTACCGTCAAGGCCGGCCTCAACGGCGTCACAATGCCCCGTCGATTCGGCGGCCTCAACTTCCCCGTAACCCCCTACACCGCTATCAACGAAATGATAGCCGCCGCCGATGCCGGCTTCGAAAACATCTGGTCCCTCCAGGATTGTATCGAGACCCTCTACGAATTCGGCAACGAGGACCAGCGCTCCCGTTTCGTGCCACGCATCTGCGCCGGCGAAACAATGTCGATGGACCTCACCGAACCCGATGCAGGCTCCGACCTCCAGAGCGTCATGCTCAAGGCTACATACGATGAGAAGGAGCAGTGCTGGAGACTCAACGGCTGCAAGCGTTTCATCACCAACGGCGACTCCGACATCCATCTCGTGCTGGCTCGTTCGGAGGAAGGAACCCGCGACGGACGCGGCCTCTCCATGTTCATCTACGACAAACGCGACGGAGGTGTCAATGTGCGCCGCATCGAGAACAAACTCGGTATCCACGGAAGCCCCACTTGCGAACTCGTCTATAAGAACGCCAAAGCCGAACTCTGCGGCGAGCGCAAACTCGGTCTTATCAAATATGTGATGGCCCTCATGAACGGCGCCCGCCTCGGAATCGCCGCCCAGAGCGTCGGAATCTCGCAGGCCGCCTACAACGAAGGTCTCGCCTACGCCAAGGATCGCCGCCAGTTCGGCCAGAACATCATCAACTTCCCCGCCGTCTATGACATGCTCGCCCTCATGAAGGCCAAACTCGATGCCGGACGCGCACTCCTCTACATGACCTCGCGTTATGTCGATATCTACAAGGCTCTCGAAGACATGCAGCGCGAAGCCCCCCTCGACAAAGACCAACGCGCCGAACTGAAAAAATATTCCAAACTGGCCGATGCGTTCACTCCCCTCGCCAAGGGAATGAACTCCGAGTACTGCAACCAGAACTCCTACGATGCCATCCAGATTCACGGCGGCTCGGGATTCATGCTCGAATATGCCTGCCAGCGTCTCTACCGCGATGCCCGTATCACATCTATCTACGAGGGTACCACCCAACTCCAGACCGTGGCCGCTATCCGATACGTCACCAACGGATTCTACGGACAGGTCATCGACGAAATGCTCCGGAACGAGGTGTCCGATACCCTCAAACCTCTTCAGGCCAAAGTGGCCAAGATGGCTGAACGATTCAATGCATGCGTCGCAAAGATCGTCGATGCCGGAAATCAGGAACTCCACGATTTCGCCGCCCGCCACCTCTACGAGATGGCTGCCGACATCATCATGTGCCTCCTCATCCTCGACAATGCCACCAAGTGCGCCGAACTCTTCGAGAAGAGCGCCCGCGTCTATGTCCGCTTTGCCGCAAGCGAGGTCGAGAAACACGCTTCCTTCGTGGAGGACGTGGATGTCGCCGACCTCGACAACTATCGCAAATAATTCATTAATCATAACTTTTTACGTGAAGGGGTGCCTCTGCGATGGAGGCACCCCTTTTTTTCTTCCGGCCGGGAGAGGCTGAACATTAGACCTGCTCCGAGAGCCGACCTTAGACCTTTGACCTTCGACTTTTGACCGTCCTTCAGGACGCAGTGACCTTAGAGCTGAAACCCTTGAACCCTTCATTAGAGTTATTGTAAAAAAATCGAAATTTTATGCCTTTTCGGGACAAAGCTGGTGCAAATGTGCAAAAATTTCATAAAAATACAATAATTCCTTCCTCAAAATTTGCACAATTCACTTTTTTGTCATATCTTTGCACCGTCAGAGTTTAACATAAACCTTACCTCATTCTTCAGATTTTTGCAATGGTATTCTTCAGAAAGTTTGTTTTAAATAATAAAAAGGCCCCAACCCATGTCCGGGGCACTGCTTAGAAATTAGAAATTTATGTTAACGAGATTAGAACATCATCAAGCTCCCCGCCGTTCGTGAGAATAGCGGGGAGCATTTTGTATTCGGAAGGGAATGGCTGAACCTCAGACCTGCTCCGAGAACTGACCTTAGACCTTAGACCTTAGACCTTCAGAGGCTGACCTGAATCTTGGCTGTAGCCGGCTGAACGCCTTTGCCCCAAACCTTCAACGTCGAGAGACCGGCCCTGCTTCCTGCTTCCACTACAACCGTCAGCTGCCCATGGAAGGCTTTCATCGTCGGTGCCGTAAAGACTTCTGTCGAGGTCGCATCCCCGTTGCAGACCGCTTTGAACAATGCCGACTTGCCCGAAACCTTGAAGTTGAGCTGACAATCCGCATCGGGACACAGGTTGCCGTCCTTATCGACCACCGAGACGGTCACAAACGCCAGGTCGGGATCCGAGAGCGGAAGTCCGTCGCTGTCGAGTGGAAGGGCACGCAACTCCGGACGATCCACGGAGAGATCCAAGTGGTGGGGTTTGCCCGCCGTCTTCACGGTTCGCGTTCCCCGCTCCACACCGTTCTCGTCATAAACCACCACTTTCACCTCGCCGGGTTCATAGACAACGTTGTTCCACCGCAAACGGAAGCGGTCCAGCCGCGAATCCTTCTGCTTCGTTATCTTGCCCTGAGACTTTCCGTTCACGAAAAGTTCCGCCGTCGGCCAATTCGTATAGCAATACACCGGCACATTCTCTCCCTCCTTCCCCGGCCACGTCCAGTGGGGAAGCAGGTGTATCGTCTCCTCTTTTTGGTTCCAATGCGAACGGTATAGCCAATAGCGGTCTTTCGGAAGCCCCGCCAAATCGACAATGCCGAAATACGACGAGCGAGACGGCCAGTACTCATCGTACGGCGTCGGCTCTCCCAAATAGTCAAAACCAGTCCATACAAATTCGCCGATTACCCACGCCGAGTCCTCCTGCCACGCCCAGTCGTCGTCCGGGAGGTTGCTCCATGTACAACACTCCACATCGTATCCCGAACACTGCCCGTCTTCCCAGGCATGGCTCTTCTTCTCTTCCACGGGAAATTTATATACCCCACGCGACGAAACCGTAGAGGTGGTTTCGGAACCCAGTACAAAGCCCTTCGGCGAATTCTTGTAGCCCGCGTTGTATTTGTGCAAACGGTAGTTGAACCCCGGCACGTCCATCGCCTGCCACGTGCCCGACCACATCGGAGCCTCGCCCCGGTCGAAGCCTTGTGTGCACGGACGCGTTCCGTCCAACCGGTGTATCAACTCCTGCATCAGACGCGTGTATTTCAACCCCGTGGCATTGCCTTGATCCGGTATCTCGTTGCCGATGCTCCACATCACTATCGAGGGGTGGTTCCTATGGCAGAGCACCAAATTGCTGATGTCCCGTTCCCACCATTCTTTGAAATGTTTGGCGTAGCCGTTCTGGCACTTTGGGTAAACCCACATGTCGAAACTCTCCGCCATAACCATCATCCCCAACGAGTCGCAGATGTCCATCTGCCACGGAGCCGGCATATTGTGCGACGTGCGAATTGCGTCACACCCCATGTCCTGAAGTATCCGTACCTGGCGGATGAAGGCTGCCCGGTTGAAGGCTGAACCCAAGGGACCCAGGTCGTGGTGCAGACAGACGCCCTTGAACTTCCTCGTCTCGCCGTTCAGTTTGAAGCCGGCCGACGTGTATTCCAGCTCTCGGATGCCTGTCTTCATCTCGCTGCGGTCCAACAACTTCTCTCCGTCTTTCACTTCAGTCACTAACGTATAGAGCACCGGACTCTCCGGCGACCACAGCTTCGCGTCCTTCACTCTTAGCACGTTGTTCGCCTCCCCGCTGTCATTCACCTCGCTGTCCGCCCTCGCAACCGTGTGGCCGTCGCCGTCTTTCAGTGTGCACCATACCCGATACTTCGACCTTCGCGGCACACCCCTCACCTTCGCCGTCACCCAAACCCGGGCCTCCTGCGCCGTGCGCATGTCAGAACCTTGAACCTTGGAACCTGAATCTTGAAACTTGGAACCATAAACAACCTCCGTCGTCCGCGCAAACGTCCCCCATGTCTCCAACCCTGTAGCTCCCCCCGTCACAAGTCGCACCTGACGGTATAGCCCCGCGCCGGGATACCAGCGCGAACTCTCTTCCAGATTTTGCAGGTGGACCGCCAACACGTTCTCCTCCCCCTTGTCCAAATATTTCGTCACGTCAATCCTAAACGACGAATAGCCGTATTTCCATCTTCCCGCTTCTTCTCCGTTTACATAAACCGTCGGCTCGCTCATCGCCCCGTCAAACACCAGTTCCGCATATTCCGTGCCCTCCGGCACCCGGAACGTCCGTCTGTACCAGCCCTCGCCAATCCACGGCAAAGAACCCGAACGACCCGTCTTCTCCGTGGCTTCCTTCTCGCCGTTCTGTTCTATCGCGACAACCTGTTTGTCAATCTCTTTGTCGAAAGGTCCGGAAATCGCCCAATCGTGTGGTATCGTCACCCTCTCCCACCTGCTGTCGTCGTAATCCCGTGCCTCGGCACCCTCCGCAGCGCCCTTCCGGAATTTCCATCCACCCAACAGAAGCTGTTCTTCCGTAAGAGTCTGAACCCTGAAACCTGGATCTTGAAACTTGAACCCTTGAACCTCCTCCCTTCCCTTCAGGGAGGGGCTGGGGGTAGGCTGGGAGGACTGGGGCGTGGCTGTGCTCACCCCAAAAAGCAAAACCGCCAAAATCAAAATTCGTCTCATAACTTGAAACTTCGAACTTTGAACTTTGAACTTCTTTTCCCCGTATTCCCCGTTATTAAAATGAAAAAACTCTAGTTTTTTTGAACTTGAAACTTGAAACTTGAAACTTGAAACTTGAAACATATCGTCTGTCAAAAATTGGTTATTTTGTTGCAAAGATACACTTTATTTTTCAATTCTCATCACAAAATGCAAAAAAAAGTCTTATTCAATACCCAAAATTTGGTTTTTTCATCAAAAAACCTTATCTTTGCACGATAATATTTGATATAAATGAACATCCACAATCTCAATATTTCCGTCTCTCAGGCCGAAGACATCCTCTACCGCGGCAAAAAGACAGACATCTGCGCTCTCCCCCTCGCCAAGGTGGAACGCTGTTATCTTTTTCTCAAGCAATTTGCCGCCGAGAAGGTCATCTATGGCATCAACACCGGCTTCGGCCCCATGGCCCAATGGCGTGTGGACGACAGATACCTCACGGACCTGCAATACAATATCATCCGTTCTCACTCCACCGGTGCCGGAGAGCCCCTCTCCCTTCTACAGGCCAAAGCGGCAATGATAGCCCGCCTCGGAACCTTCCTGCAAGCCCGGTCCGGCGTTCATCCCGATGTCGTGCGTCTTCTGGCTGAGTTCATCAACCGCGATATCATCCCCTTCATTCCCCGTCACGGAAGTGTCGGTGCCAGCGGAGACCTCGTACAGCTTGCCCACATGGCCCTCACACTCATCGGGGAGGGAAAGGTTCATTACAACGGAGAGTGGCGTCCCACATCCGAAGTGATGCAGGAAAACGGTCTTCAGCCCATGCAGATTCATATCCGCGAAGGTCTTTCCCTCACCAACGGCACCAGCGTCATGACCGGCATCGCCATTGTCAACCAGCACGAAGCAGAGAATCTCCTCGATTGGGCGGTACTCACCACCGTTTGGATGAATGAAATCGCAGCCTCCTACAATGACTTCATGGACGAAAACCTCAACGAATGCCGCCGTCACGAGGGGCAGCAGGTGATTGCCCGTATGATGCGCGAGAAGGCTCAAGGCGACCGGAGAATGCTTCGGCGGGAACACCACCTCTACAACGGCGGACATGAAGGGGACAAAGTCTTCGGCCACAAAGTGCAGGCATACTACAGCCTCCGGTGTGCACCCCAGATTTTCGGTCCCGTCTATGACACCCTGCGTTCTGCCCGCAACATTCTCGAGGAGGAATTGAACTCTGCCTGCGACAACCCCATTGTCGATCCCGACTCCTGCAACGTTTATCACGGCGGCAATTTCCACGGCGACTATATTTCGCTCGAAGAGGACAAAGTCAAGATTGCGATGGTGCGCATCGCAATGACAGCGGAGAGGCAGATGAATTACCTCTTCCACGACCGTATCAACGGCATTCTGCCTCCGTTCCTCAACCTCGGAACCCTCGGTCTCAACTACGGCATGCAGGCCTGTCAGTTTACGGCCACCTCAACCACTGCCGAGTGTCAGACCCTCGCAATGCCGAACTATGTCCATTCCATCCCCAACAACAACGACAATCAGGACATTGTTTCCATGGGGACGAATACCGCCCTGCTTTGCCAGCAAGTCCTGCAGAATGTCCATCAGGTCATGTCCATTCACCTCATCTCGTTGGCACAGGCCATAGATTGTCTCAGCATCAGGGACGAACTGGCTCCCGCCGTCAGAAAGGTGTATGATGCCGTGCGCGAAATCATTCCCGCCCGCATCGCCGACAAACCCTTCTACGAAGAAATCGCCAAAGTCGAACAACTCATACGCCAAGGACTATGAACTTATCGGATTCACTGAAGAAAACCTATACGCAAGAAACGTTGAGAGCTCCCGAAGCCCAACGTCTGGCACAATTCATCGCCTGGGGACCGGAGATTTTCCAGGTGAGCCGCATTATGGTCAAATGGGGCATCTTGGCCATGTTGCGCGAGAGCGAATCAGGAATGACCATCGACGAGGTGACAGCCGCAGCCGGCAAGAGCCGTTATGCCGTTCAATGCCTTCTGGAGGCATCGCTCTCCATCGGCATCGTGCTGGTCGATGCGGATACGAACCGTTTCCGGCTCTCCAAGACGGGCTGGTTCCTTCTCACGGATAAGGCGACTCTGTCCAATATGAACTTCAACCACGATGTATGTTATGAGGGGATGTTTCGTCTGGAGGAAGCCCTGGAGGCCGGCAAACCCGCAGGGTTGGCCCACTTCGGATCTTGGCCGACCATCTACGAAGGTCTCTCGTCATTTCCGCCTGAAGTGAAAAAGAGTTGGTTCGGATTCGACCATTTCTACAGCGACGGTTCCTTTGAAGAAGCTCTCCGTATCGTCTTTGCCTCCAAGACCCGGCGACTGATGGATGTGGGCGGCAACACAGGCCGATGGGCGATGCAATGCGTGAACAACGACCCCGATGTCAAAGTGACCGTTGTGGATTTGCCCCAACAATTGGAGATGATGCGAACCCAAACGGAGGGACAGCCCGGTGCTGAACGCATAGACGGTTATGCGACCGACCTGTTGGACGACAACAATGCGTTGCCGGCAGGCGACTGGGATGTCATCTGGATGAGCCAATTTCTCGACTGCTTCAGCGAACCCCAAGTGGTTTCCATTCTCCGCCGTGCAGCCCGTGTGATGTCTTTCGACACGCGGCTCTGCATCATGGAGACGTTTTGGGACAGGCAGAGATATGAGACGGCCGCCCTGTGTCTCACCCAGACCTCGCTCTACTTCTCCGCCATGGCCAACGGCAACAGCAAGATGTTCCACAGTGACGACTTGCAGCGCATGCTCCGACAGGCGGGACTCCGGGTAGAGCAAAGTCACGACCATTTGGGACTCGGCCACTCGATTCTGGTTTGCAAAAAGGAATAATTGCAAGATGGAACACAAAGAGTGGAAGGGCAAAACCGATGGGCTTCCCTGGATGCAGCAGACGCTAATCAGGATGATGCGGGTGACCGGCGTTCGCTTCTTCTATTTCATCATGGCGCTGGTGCTTCCCTGGTATCTCGTTTTGAGGCACAAAAGCTATTTGGCCATCTATCATTTCTTCCGCCGGCGTTTCGGTCAGTCGCCGCTCCGCGCTTTCCTGTCGGTCTGCCGCAGCGAGTTTACCGTGGGGCAAATCGTGATGGACCGGTTTGCAGCCCATGCCGGACATCACTTCGACATCGAACTCGAAGGAGATGACCTCTGGTGGCAGTTGAACGATAGCGACGAGGGCTTCGTACAGCTCTCAAGCCATGTGGGCAGTTTGGAGCTCACCGGCTATTGCCTGAAGGTCCGACACAAACGCATCTATGCACTGGTCTTCGAAGGAGAATCGTCCACCGTGATGAAGTACCGGCAAACGCTCTTTGAGGCCAACAACATCGAGATGGTGGTTCCGAAAGAAGACATGAGCCATATCTTCATCCTGTCAGCCGCCCTTCGCGACGGCATGATAGTATCGATACCCGGCGACCGCGTTTACGGATCGCTGAAAACCGTCACCTGCGACTTCATGGGCGGAAAGGCCGACTTCCCGTTGGGACCTTTCCTGCTGGCGGTACAACGGCAAATGCCTGTCTTGACGATATATACGTTGCGAGTGTCCGCTTACCGTTACCGCACCTTCGTGGAACGTCTGGATTATACACCCGGACTCAACTCCCGGGAACAAATGACCCGGATGGCTCAGAAGTATGCATCATCACTCGAACTGATAGTCAAACGCTATCCTTACCAGTGGCTCAATTATTATGAGTTCTGGAAGGAATAACAGATATAAAAACAAAAAAAGATATTCAGCAATGATACCCGAAATTAAGGATATAGACATCCGTGAACTGCTTCCGCAGAAAGAGCCCTTCATTCTGGTGGACGAATTCGTCTCTTGGGATGATGCAGGATCCCGCGTCCGGTTCAAAGTCAAAGAAGACGGAATCATGGTTGAAGACGGACGGTTGCGGCCCGCAGGGTTGGTGGAAGTAATGGCTCAAACCTCTGCTGCCCACATCGGATACTACAACAAATATATCCTCAACAAACCCGTCAGAATCGGCTATATCGGTGCTGTCAACACATTGAATGTCAACCGCGAAGTCCGAGTGGGCGAAACCATAGAAGCTACGCTGAAGATTCTCACCGAATCCGGCAATCTGACCCGAATGGAAGTTCTGCTTCAGGTCAAGAACGAAACCGTAGCCTCGGGAAAAATGACCCTTGTATTGCAATAATGATACGTGTACAGGCCAAACACATAGCGACTCCATTGGGCAACAACCTCGCAGAGAATTATCAGGCACTCCTCGAGAACCGCACTGCGCTGCGCCCGTATGACGGAGATTCCTCCGGCGGGGAGCCCTACACAGCGTCCAAGTTTCCCTGCCAAACAGTACTTGAGGGTTATACGATCTTTGAAAGTCGGGTCATAGAAGGCATCCGCATAACGCTACAGGATATCTCTGTGGATATGTCCTCTCCGCGTACACTTCTGATGCTCTCCACCACCAAGGGGAACATCTCCCTGCTGGAAACGGACCCCGGGAACGAATCTGTACTCCTTCCCTGTGCCGCACAACACATTGCCGACGCTTTTGGCATGACGGCACATCCTTTGGTCGTGAGCAATGCATGCATCAGCGGTGTCTCGGCCCAAGTGACAGCCATGCGACTGCTGCAAGCCGGACTTTACGACACCGTAGTGATTGCCGGGTCGGACGTTCAGGGACGGTTCATCATCTCCGGATTCCAGTCGTTCAAGGCTCTTTCGCCCGAACCGTGCCGTCCCTTTGATGCCGAACGTCAGGGGCTGAATGCCGGCGAAGCCGTTGCCGTAATGGTACTGCAAAATATGCCCGAGGAGGAAATCAACGACGGGGATTGGGTCTTGGTGCAGGGTGCTATCCGAAACGATGCCAACCACATCTCGGGTCCCTCCCGGACAGGCGAAGGTTCCTGGCTTGCGCTTCGCCGGACGTTGGAAGGCATCCGGACGGATGGAATCGCTTTCGTCAACGCTCACGGCACAGCCACCCCCTACAACGACGAGATGGAAGCCAAAGCCATCACCCGCGCCGGATTGCAGGATTTGCCCGTCAACGGGTACAAAGGCTACTACGGACACACCATGGGAGCTGCAGGCCTGCTCGAAACGATTCTTTCCCAAGAAGCCATCGACCACGGGACCGTCATCGGTACCCACGGATTCCGCACCTCCGGTGTCAGTCTGCCTCTCAATCTTTCGGCCGACCATCGACACACCGACCGGCAGGCTTTTGTCAAACTCATCTCCGGATTCGGAGGATGCAATGCGGCTGTTCTGTGGGCTGTGAAACGGGCTCTCCCCGGACTTATGTCCGACAAAAGAGCTCCCCGCTACAGTCTTCCGCAGCTCCATGAAGCGGCTGGCATCAGACTCACGGATTCTTCGCTCTCGGTCAATGGAGAACCGCAGCCCTATGTTTCCACGGGACGCGACCTTTTGGTGAATCTCTACCGCGAACGGGTCGGCGATTATCCCAAGTTCTACAAGATGGATGCGCTTTGCCGTTTGGGATTCATCGCCTCGGAGATTCTCTGCCAACAGCTTCCTTCCCCCGCAGACGGAGGTTCAACAGCTGTCATTCTCTTCTCCCACACGGGGTCGCTCTGCGATGACAGGCACTATCAGGAGACACTCCGGCCCGACAACTATTTCCCCTCGCCGGCCATATTTGTCTATACATTGCCCAACATTGTGACGGGCGAGATATGCATCCGCAACAAGTGGTCGGGAGAATCTTCGATGTTTCTCCTTCACGACAAAGACTGGCCCCGAATGGAATCCATCGTGGCGGCTTCGATGACCGACGGAGAAGCCTCCCGGGTTCTGTGCGGATGGGTGGATGCCCCCGACGAGGACCATTTTGAAGCAGATTTGAAATTTTTAACCGAATAACATTATGGAACAGTTGAAACAACAACTCAAAGTTCAGATTATCGAGGCTCTCAACCTCGAAGATCTCACGCCGGCCGACATCGCCGACGATGCACCCCTCTTCGGCGAAGGCTTGGGCCTCGACAGCATCGATGCCCTCGAACTGATTATGCTGATGGAGAAAAACTACGGCATCAAACTCAGCAACCCCGCCGAAGGGAAAAACATCTTCCGCTCCGTCAGCACGATGGCGGATTATATCGACAAAAACCGTACGAAATAAATGATTTGTATCACAGGCATAGGCATCGTTTCTGCCCTCGGCATCGGTGTGGAAGCCAACAGCTCCGCACTGCGCTCCCTACACAGCGGGATAGCTCCGGTGCGCTGGCTCGACACTGTCCACAAGGAGATGTTGGCGGGCGAAGTTCCCGCATCCAACAGCGAATTACGGGCCTTGCTCAATATGCCTGTCAATCAACCCACCAATCGTACCATCCTTCTCGGGAAATTGGCTTTGCGGGAAGCTCTGCGCCATGCAGGACCTTTGCCGCAATCCGCCCGCACTGCATTACTGAACGGTACCACCGTGGGCGGCATGGACCGAAGCGAACAGTTGATTCGCGAGATTCTCGCGGGCGGAGCGTCCTTCCCCGACGCAGCGCTCCACGACTGCGGAGCCACAACGGATGGCATTGCCGAGGGTGAAGGCTCTTGGGCCGTGGTGACTACCCTTTCCACCGCATGTTCCTCTGCCGCCAATGCCATTGTCGTCGGAGCCGGAATGATTCGTGCCGGAAAGGCCGACTGTGTCGTGGCCGGCGGTTCCGAATGTCTGTCGAAGTTCCACCTCAACGGGTTCAATTCGCTGATGATTTTGGACTCCGGGCGGTGCCGTCCTTTTGCCGACGACCGTGCCGGACTCAATCTGGGAGAGGGTGCCGCTTATGTCGTTCTCGAAAGCGAAACCTCCGCAAATGCCCGCGGAGCCCAAATCCTGGGATATCTCTCGGGATGGAAAAATGCCTGCGACGCTTTCCACCTGACTGCCACCTCTCCCGACGGAGACGGAGCCCGACTGGCTATGACGGGGGCGCTGCAAACGGCCGGCTTGAAACCGTCCGACATCGACTATGTCAACGCCCACGGAACGGGAACGCCCAACAACGATGCCACAGAATTGGAGGCGCTGCAACAGGTCTTCGGCGAGAACCTTCCGCCCTTTGCCTCCACCAAGTGGCTCACAGGCCACACGACCTCGGCATCCGGCTCCATCGAGGCTGTCTTCTGCCTTCTGGCCTTGCAGCAACAGTTCCTGCCCGGTCTGTCCGAACGTCCCTCCCGTCCGCTAAGGCACATCCTCTGCAACGCCTTCGGTTTCGGTGGCAATGATTCTGCCTTGATATTTTCGAGTGACGCTTCCCGGACGGAAACTCCGGTGCCCTGTGTCCCCCAGCAGAAAATCATCATTCAGGATGCGGCACAGATTTCCCTCCAGCAACCTTTCTCGGATGCTTGGATTGAAAGTCCGAAGACCTACGATACGCCCTATGCCCGGGCTGTGGATCCCGATTTCAAACCGTGGATGTCGGCCGGCGAGGCAAGGCGTTTGGGCAGAATGCTCAAGCGAGTTCTGGCTACGACAAAGAAGGTGTTGGCCGAAAATCACATCGAACATCCCGATGCCATCATCACCGGTACGGGATTGGGCAGTATCGAAGATACCGAACAAATCCTTTTCCAGATGTTGGAGAACGGAGAGACAATGGTGTCGCCGACCCATTTCATGCAATCCACCCACAACACCCTTTCCTCCGTCATCGCCATCGCAACCCGCACTCATAGCTACAATGCGACCTACAGCCATCGACAACTGTCGTTCGAGAGTGCCATGTACGATGCCTGCATGCAGTTGCAGAACGCAGAGGTCCGCAATGTGTTGTTGGGTGCCCACGACGGCATGACCGAAAACTATTTCCGTTTCCTCCGCAGTTTCGGATACGTCGGACAGCCCCGTCAATGGACAGCCAGCGAAGTGGCCGTCTCTTTTCTCCTTCGGGGAGCAGATGCCTCCGAAGCCAAGGGGCAGGTCGAGATTGCAGGCCATCGTCTGTTCCACCGTCCCTCCCTCGCTGAACTGAAGCAGGCTCTCGATGTGATGCTGCACGACGGGGGACTCCGCCTCTCCGACATCGGCGGAGTTTTGACAGGGGTCAACGGATCGGCCGACAACGATACATATTATAATAATGTGTGTCCCCGACTTTTCCCCGGCATGCGTCTCATCCTCTACAAACATCTCTTCGGTGAGAACTATACGGTGTCGGCTCTCGGCATGTATGCCGCTTTCCGCATTCTCCAAAGAAGCCCTCTTCCTGCGGCTCTTCTGCTCTTCAACAACAGCGAAGCCGGAGCTTCGCTCACCTTGCTCAAAAAAGAATTATGAAACTCTTCTTCCTGGCCATACTCCAGTCCCTCCTCCTTGCGGCAGCCCAGGTGCTCCTCAAGGTCTCGCTCCGCGACATGCCGCCGTTTGCGTGGTCGTGGGACTATGGACGGCAGTTGCTGCTCAATTTTCCGTTTTTCTGCACGGGACTTTGCTTTGCTGCCGGCTCTGTGCTGTGGTTGTACATAGTCCGTCACTACCCCCTTTCGATGGCCTATCCCCTTGTGAGCCTGAGCTATGTGTTCGGAATGCTCGCCGCTGTCTGGATATTCCATGAGACAGTCCCCGTCGCTTCCTGGGTCGGCCTCTTGCTAATACTCACCGGTTGTTGGCTTATAACTAATGGTGAATGGTGAATGGTTCAAGAAGTTCAAAATGTTCAAAATGTTCAAGAAATTCAAGATATGTCCAAACTCTACTCCGTTTTGTCAACCTCCCTCTCCCCCCTCTCCTTCCGGGTGTCCCTCAATCCCGACTCCGTAATATGGAAGGCGCATTTCCCCGGCTCCCCCGTCTTGCCCGCCGCTTCTGTCGTCGATATGTGTCAGGATTTGCTCCGGTGTCATCTTCAGCGCAATATCATACTCGCCGCAATGACCCAGTCCAAATTCCTCTCCCCCATTTTGCCCTCCATGCGGGAAATCACCGTCAACTTCGACATCCTCGACCGCGATGAGTTCGATTTCCGTGTGAAGGCTCTTGTTCTCCACAATGAAACAACCCTCGCCCGCCTGTCCATGACTTTCCGATGGGCTCATCACGTCTGTGTCGTCATCCCCACATTCAACAACGCTCCCACCCTCCCCGATATCGTCTCCCGTACACAGGCGCAGCTGCCGGATGTCATCGTCGTCAACGACGGTTCCACCGACAACACCTCCGCCGTCCTCTCCTCTATGCAGCACCCCCCGCTCGTGCTCTCTTTCCCCTCCAACCGGGGAAAGGGTGCCGCCCTCAAGGCAGGATTCCTCAAGGCCCGTGAACTCGGATTCACCCATGTCATCACCATCGACAGCGACGGACAACATTGCCCCGAGGACATCCCCAACCTCCTCGACCGACATCTCGAAGCTCCTACCTCAATCATCGTCGGCAACCGGGGATTCAATCACGAGAACATGTCCTCCGCCAGCCGTTTTGCCAACCGATTCTCCAAATTCTGGTTCGCACTCCAGACCTGGCAGTACTTGCCCGACACCCAGTGCGGATTCCGCCTCTATCCCCTCGGCCAACTCCACGGCATCTCTTGGCTCCCCCCCCGATTCGAGGCAGAACTCCAATTGATGGTCTTGTCCGCTTGGGCTTGCACGCCGGTCTCTCCCGTACCTGTGCGTGTCTTCTATCCTGCCCCGGAGCAGCGTGTTTCCCATTTCCGCCCCGCCAAGGACTTTGCCCGAATCTTTGCTCTCAACACCTGCCTCACTCTCGCCTCTTTCGTCTATGGCTGGCCCCGTATCATCCTCACCTGGCTCTGGCGTTTCGTAACCACCGTACTCGTCTTGCTCATTGACATTTTTATCCTCTTCGGTATCTCAATCCCCTACACCTGGTGGCATTTCCGGGGAGGCAAGGACAACGATTTGGCCAAACGCGACTCGTTCCACAGCTTCGCCAACGGCGTCTTCCGTTGGGGAATTTGGTCTCTGCCAAACGTCAAACTGCGCATCAAGGATCCCGACCATATCTTGGACTTCATCAACTCCACCCCGCGCGGAGCCATCATCATCGGCAACCACCAATCAACCCTCGATATGCTCGCCGCCATTTCAATCTCCAAGCGTGTTGTGGGTATGGCCAACGACAACAACTGGAACTCTCCCGCTTTTGCATACGCCATGCACCACGCCGACTTCGTGCCCGCTTCGGGGGGCATCGAGAACAACGAGAAGGCCGTTGGCGACATCCTCAATCGCGGATACTCCCTCGTCATCTTCCCCGAGGGAACCCGTTCTGTCAACGGCAAGGTCGGACGCTTCCATCGCGGTGCGTTCCACCTGGCCGAGACCCTCCATGTCCCAATCATCCCCATGCGTGTCTATGGCGCACAAAGCATCCTCCCCAAAAATGCCAAAGTGCTCTGCCCTGGCAAACTGACCTTCGTCTTCGGCCCAATGCTCCAACCCGACGACCTCTCCATGGGAACCAATTCTCGCGAACGCATGCACGCCTATCGCCGATGGTTTGCCGACCGTATCGAACATGGTTCATGATTCATGGTTCAAGGTTTCAAGTTTCAGGTTTCAAGTTTCAAGTTTCAGGTTTCAAGTTTCAGGTTTCAAGTTTCAAGAAGTTCAGGCAAAGAAAGAAAAAAATCTCTGATTCACTAATTCTTGATAAACAATCGGAATCAACAGTTCTTCACTCAAGTCATGGACATAGAATTCAAAACTCCCAACGAAATCAAGGCCTTCCAGGAAGACCTGCTCCGCAAACAACTGCGCTGCCTTCAGGAAAATTCCCCCTACTATCGGCACCTGTTCGAGACCTGCGGAATACACATCGAAAGCATCCGCACACTCGAAGATTTGGTTCAGATCCCATTCACCGAGAAGAAAGACCTGCAACTCTTCAACGACCAATTCCGCTGTGTGCCCAAAGAAAAAATCGTGGACTACATAACCACCTCCGGAACTCTGGGCGAGCCTGTCACATTCGGATGCACCGACCGCGACCTCGACCGACTGGCCTACAACGAGAAGAAATCTTTTGCCTGCGCGGGACTTAAGCCCGGCAACATTCTCCAACTCATGACCACCATCGACAAGCGTTTCATGGCGGGACTGGCCTATTTCCTGGGCATACGGGCTCTCGGAGCTTCCATCATCCGTGTGGGAAACGGCATTCCCGAACTCCAATGGGACACGATTCAGCGCATGCGCCCCGATGCCATCATGTGTGTGCCGTCCTTCATTCTCCGTCTGGTACAATATGCCGAGGAACACAATATCGACTATCGTCACAGCTCTGTCCGCAAAATCATCGGCATAGGAGAGGGACTCCGCAACCAGGATTTCTCCCTCAATCTGCTGGGCCGTCGCATCCATGAGAAATGGCCCGAGGTGGAACTCTATGCCACCTACTCCTCCACCGAAATGTCGGCAACCTTCTCGGAGTGCCAATTCGGACTGGGTGGTCACGTCCATCCCGAACTCATCATCGTCGAAATCATCGGCGACGACAATCTCCCCGTGCCCGACGGACAGCCCGGAGAGGTCGTTGTCACAACACTCGGTGTCGAGGGAATGCCCCTTCTGCGTTTCCGTACGGGAGACATTGCAGCCAAACGCGTCGAACAGTGCAAATGCGGGCGGTGGAGCTATCGCCTCACCCCTCTGCTGGGTCGCAAAAACAATATGATTAAGCTCAAGGGAACCACCCTCTATCCGCCGGCCATCAACGATGTGCTCGACAATACTCCCTGGATTGAAAACTACGTCGTGGTGGTGAGAGACAGCGAAGCCGGAACCGACGAAGTCATCGTGAAATGCGGTCTCTCTCCGGCTGCACCCGAGGAAAATGCTGCCGTCAAGGAACTCAAGGACCGCTTCCGTTCCCGTCTGCGTGTGGCTCCCCTGGTCGAAATTATGCCCGTCGAGGTCATTCGCGGCATCAATTTCCCCGCCAAGTCACGAAAACCCGTCAAATTCATCGACCAACGCGCCCGTTAGTCCGAAGCACTCCGCAGCACCGCCATCGAAGCCTCCACGTCCTGACAGAGCTGTGCTTTGAGCTCTTCGAGCGACTCCATCTTGCGTTCGGGTCGCAACCGGTGCATCAGGTCAAGGCGCAATCGTTGTCCGTAAAGATTCCCGTCCCAATGGATGAGATGCGCTTCCAGCGTGAGTTTGTGGTCGGGTCCGTCCACCGTCGGACGGCATCCGATGTTCAGCATCGCAGGATGCCGCGTCCCGTCCTCCAAGGTGGCCCATACGGCATAGACCCCTCTTTCGGGAATGATTTTGTCCTTCTCCCTAATCCACAGATTGGCCGTAGGATACCCCAGCGTCCTGCCCAACTGATGCCCGGCCACCACCTGTCCGCCCATTCTGTAGGGACGGCCCAGAATGTTTGAGGCTTTCTCCACATTGCCCGCCGCCAGCGCCCTTCTCACCTCCGACGAACTGTAGTGCAGCCCCTCCGTACCGTCGCATTTCTCGGGCTCCAGCACCACTTCCATGCCGCACGCCGCTCCGTATCTCACATAGTCGTCAAATCCCTCGGCCCGATTGTGACCGAACCGATGGTCGTACCCTATCAGCAGGCGCCGCACATGCATCTTCTCGTGAAGCACCCCACGCAAAAACTCCTCTGCCGTCAGACGGCGTATCTCGTCCGTGAAGTCCAACAGGAAACACGCGTCAATGCCGGTCGATGCCAGTTTCTCCAGACGTTCGTCCAGAGTGTCTATCAGCGGAAGAGGAAAGTCCGGCTGAATCAGCCTCCTCGGGTGGTTCACAAAAGTGATGACTCCCGACAGCAGATTGCGGCTCTTCGACTCGCTCTTGAGGTGCTCCAGTAGGAATTGATGTCCCCTATGTACACCGTCAAAAAATCCGATACAGGTGGCAAAACAGCCCGTTATATGGTCAAAATCACGAAAAATCTTCATTTTTTTCAGAAAAAATTTGGATATTCTAAAAATATGTCGTATCTTTGTGCCCGCAAAAAGTCAGTAGAGAGGACTTTTGCACAAGTCTTCCATGTGTTGAGACTTGGTCCCATAGCTCAGTCGGTTAGAGCAGCGGACTCATAATCCGTTTGTCCTAGGTTCAAGCCCTAGTGGGACCACCATATACTGGTTTGAAAATTTTCCGTTTGAAGGAGACAGGGCGAAGTGATTCGGTTTGTCTCCGTTTTGTCTCTTAACGCCTTTCTTTTGACGTTTCATGGCTGCAAATATAGCCCAAAATTTGCGAATATGCAAGTTTTCTCGTATTTTTCTTTCCTTTTTGTTTGTGTTTCGGGAAATATTTGCTATCTTTGCACAAATTTAATCCGACATCTTCTATGATTCAGGCATCAGGTATCATCAAATCCTACGGCAACCTTCAGGTGCTGCGCGGCATCGACCTTTCCATCTCAAAGGGCGAGGTCGTAGCTATTGTGGGACCCAGCGGTGCCGGCAAGACCACACTCCTCCAAATTCTCGGCACTCTCGACCGCCCCGATGCCGGCGAGGTGCGCATCGGAGGTACCGATGTCATGAGACTGCGCGACTCGGAACTTTCACAATTCCGATGTTGCCACATCGGTTTCGTATTTCAGTTCCACCAGCTGCTGCCGGAGTTCTCGGCGCTCGAGAATGTCATGATTCCACGACTTCTCGCCCAAAGCTCCACACGTGAAGCTCGCGAGCGGGCCAGTGAGCTCCTCGCCCAAATGGGCCTCAGCGACCGTGCTTCCCACAAGCCCTCCCAACTCTCGGGCGGCGAGAAACAGCGCATAGCGGTGGCCCGGGCTCTCGCCAATCGACCCGATGTCATTTTTGCCGATGAACCATCCGGCTCTCTCGACACCCGCAATCGAGCCGACCTCCACAGCCTCTTCTTCGACCTTCGCGAACGGCTCGGACAGACTTTCGTCATCGTCACCCACGACGAGACCTTTGCCAGCGGTTGCGACCGCATCATTCGCCTCGTGGACGGCCAGATTGTCAACGGCTGATTCTCCTTCACATATAACAGAAACTTGTCCCCATTTTCGCCCCCGTTCATAAAAAACTTGTCCCCATTTTCGCCCCCGTTAATAAAAAACTTGTCCCCATTTTCGCCCCCGTTAATAAAATATGAAATTTGTCCCCATTTTCTCCCCCGTTAATAAAATGCAACAGTTAGTTATCTATAATACCCTCCATCGTCAGAAGGAGCAGTTTCGGCCCATTGTCCCCAATCGCGTGGGCATGTACGTCTGCGGTCCCACCGTTTATGGTGACGGACATCTCGGCCACGCACGTCCGGCCATCACCTTCGATGTCCTTTTCCGCTACCTGCAGCACATCGGCTATCAGGTGCGCTACGTTCGCAATATCACCGACGTAGGACACCTCGAACAAGATGCCGACGACGGCGAGGACAAGATTGCCAAGAAGGCACGCCTCGAACAGAAGGAGCCCATGGAAGTGGTCCAGTACTATCTCAACCGCTACCACCACGCCATGGAGCAGCTCAACGTGCTGCCTCCTTCGATTGAGCCCCACGCTTCGGGCCACATCATCGAACAGCTCAACTACGTCCAGCGCATTCTCGACGCCGGCTATGCATACGTCGTCAACGGCTCTGTCTATTTCGATGTCAAAAAGTATGCCGAGAAGTTCCACTACGGCCAACTCTCCGGTCGCAAGGTTGAGGAATTGCTCGACACCACACGCGAACTCGATGGACAGGAAGAGAAGAAAAACGCCTGCGACTTTGCCCTCTGGAAAAAAGCCCGCCCCGAGCACATCATGCGCTGGCCGTCCCCCTGGAGCGACGGTTTCCCCGGATGGCATCTCGAATGCTCCACAATGGGACAGAAATACCTCGGCGATGAATTCGACATCCACGGCGGCGGCATGGACCTCCTCTTCCCCCACCACGAGTGCGAGATAGCCCAGAGCTGCGCAGCCCAGGGGCATCCCTGTGTTCACTACTGGATGCACAACAACATGATTACCATCGACGGCAAGAAGATGGGCAAGAGTTACGGCAACTTCATCACCCTCGACGAGTTCTTCACGGGTTCCCACCCCAAACTCACACAGGCCTACTCCCCCATGACCATCCGATTCTTCATCCTCATGGCCCACTACCGTTCTACGGTCGATTTCTCCAACGAGGCTCTTCAGGGTGCCGAGAAAGGCTATCGTCGCCTCATGGAGGCTGTGGCCAATCTCAAGCGCATCAAGGTGGCCGAAGCCGACGACCGCACTGCGGCCACTTTGGCCGGGATTCAGGAAGAAGAGACCGCCATGTACGATGCCATGAACGATGACCTCAACACGCCCATCGTGGTGTCCCGTCTCTTCGAACTCGTCAACCGCATCAACCGCATCCTCAACGGAGCCGACCTCATCGATGCTGCCGGCCTCGAAGCCCTCCGCAAACTTATACAGACCTTTGCATTCGACATTCTCGGTCTGCGCGACGAGACATCCGCAGCCGGCAATGACTCCAACGCCAAAGCTATGGCCGGAGCCGTAGATCTCCTCCTCGAGGTAAGAGCCCAGGCCAAGGCCAACAAAGACTGGACAACCTCCGACCTCATCCGCAACCGCATGGCTGCCCTCGGCTTCACGGTCAAGGATACCAAGGACGGCGCCACCTGGACTTTATAATCCGCCGCTCCCCCATGAAACATCTTGCCTCTTTTCCCTCGGTGGCTCCGCTCGTTGCTGTAATGCTGACGGCACTCACGCTGCTCGCCGGCTGCATCGACTTCCACCGCGATGATAAAGTGCTGGCCGTTCCCCGTCCCTACCGTCTTTCGGGACGCATCTATCAGGACAGCATCCTTCAAGACAGCGTCCTCTCCCTGTGGGTCGATCAGCACGACCGACTGCTCCATGCTCGGATTCCCGTCTCGCGGGGCAGTTTTTCGTGGCAGGGAGAGACCGCAGGCATCGACGAACTCCGTCTCTTCGACTCTAAGGGAAACATTTGGCAGATGTACGCGGCAGGACAGTGGGATCTTGAGATTGAAATCGACTCCCTCCGACGGCTCACCCATCTCGGAGCCGACACCGTCAACACCTGGTTGGCCGAAATGGACGAACTGTTCAATTCCACCGATTCCAAAGCCCTTCATCTCCACTGGATTGACTCTGTCTGCAGAACCGACAATCCTTCCGTGAGAAACGCCCTCCTGCTGCTCAAAATGTTGCCTCAGATTGAAGACAGCGTTCAGGTGCGCCGCTTGCAGGGCAGTCTCTCTGCGGCGACTCTGCCCGATTGGATTGTTACCCGCATCGACGATTATCTCGATGCTGCCTCCCGCATCACGTCGGGTCGTTTGCCCGATTTCTCCGTGGTCTCCCCCGACACGGTCTTCCGCTCCCACGAGATGGGACGTACGGGCAAACTCTATCTCTTCTGGGCCGAGTGGGACAGCGTGTCCGTTGACAGTCTCCGCAACGTCACCGACCGCATCGCCCGCGATTTCGGCCTCTACGGCCATACCGCCCGCAAGACCAAGCATCCCAAGCGTATGGAAATCGTCACCGTCTGCCTGTCTGCCACCGATTCCGCCCGCTGGAAGTCCCTCGTCCGCGACATTCCCGGCATCCACGCCCTCTATCCCGCCGGATTCTCCGACCCGCGCGTCAACAAGTGGCGTATCTCCACTGTGCCCTACGCCGTTATTACCGATGCTTACGGCAATGTCTATCTTCAGGGCAAATGGGGAACTTTTCTCGACAATAACATCATGCGCTTTGCCGACGAAATCGGCAAGTCGTCATCTACCAAAAAGAAGAATGAAACTTCCCCCCGTTTCCGTCCCCGTCAATAACCCCCTTCCCTTCAGGGGAGGGCTGGGGAGAGGCTGTCCCCGTTTCGTCCCCCTTCCCTTTAGGGGAGGGCTGGGGAGAGGCTGTCCCCGTTTCGTCCCCCTTCCCTTCAGGGGAGGGCTGGGGAGAGGCTGTCCCCGTTAATAATAACCCTATGGTCACACGAACAATATCAGCAGCATTACAGGGCATCAATGCCACGCCCGTCTTTTGTGAAACGACAGTGACTCCCGGTTGCCGGGTGTCCATCATCGGTCTGCCCGATGCCGCCGTGAAGGAGAGCCGTGACCGAATCGAAAGCGCCCTCCTCGAGATAGGAATGCATTTCCCCCGCAAGAGCGTGACCGTCAATATGGCACCGGCCGACGTGCGCAAGGAGGGTTCCCTCTACGATGTCCCCATCGCCGTTGCCGTTCTGGCCGCCGACGGACATGTACCCTCCGACAAGTTCGAGCAGTACATGCTCGTCGGAGAACTCTCGCTCGACGGCTCCGTCAAGGCCGTCAAGGGCTGCCTGCCATACGCCATCCTCGCACGTACTATGCACCTCAAGGGAATCATCGTACCCCGCGAGAATGCCGTCGAGGCGGCTGTGGTCGATAATCTCGATGTGCTCATCGCCGACAACCTGCGGCAGATTATCAATTTCTTCCTCGACCGCGAAGAACTCGAACTGAAGCAAATCGACACACGCGACCTCTTCTACAAGGCGCAGTTCTCCTTCAGCAACGACTTCGCCGATGTCAAAGGACAGACCGCTGTCAAACGGGCCTTCACCGTAGCAGCTGCCGGCGGACACAACCTCATCATGGTCGGTCCTCCTGGTGCCGGCAAGAGCATGATGGCCAAATGTATGCCGTCCATACTGCCCCCTCTCACCCTGGGCGAGGCCTTGGAGACCACCAAGATTCATTCGGTCTCCGGCCTGCGTTCCGAAACGGGACTCATCACCTGCCGTCCCTTCCGTGCGCCCCACCACACCGTCTCTTCCGTAGCTTTGGCCGGCGGCGGCAGCAACCCCATGCCCGGCGAAATCAGTCTGGCCCACAACGGGGTGCTCTATATGGACGAGTTGCCCGAGTTCAAACGGGAAGCCCTCGAAATCCTCCGACAGCCTCTCGAAGACCGTCAGATTCAGATTTCCCGCGTCAAGAACTCCCTCACCTACCCGGCTTCCGTACAGCTCATCGCCAGCATGAATCCCTGTCCGTGCGGATACTACAACCATCCCACCCATCCCTGTGTCTGTACGCCCACGCAGGTCCGCAAATATCTCAACAAAATCAGCGGCCCCCTGCTCGACCGCATCGACCTCCAGATTGAGATTCTTCCCCTTTCGTTCGAAGAGGTCTCCCACACCGAACGCGGGGAGTCGTCTGCCGAGATGCGCGAGAAAGTCATCCGCGCCCGCAACATCCAGATTGAGCGTTTCAAAGTCTGGAATGCAGCCCGTCCCGAGGGACAGCGCGTGCACTGCAACGCCCAGATGAATCCGCAATTGGAACGCGAGTTCTGCAACCTCGATGAAGCCTGTCTCGCCCTCTTGCGTCGAGCCATGACACGTCTCGACCTCAGCGCCCGAGCCTACGACCGTATCCTCAAGATTGCCCGCACATGCGCCGACCTCGACGGACGCGAACAAATCATGACCTACGACATCTCCGAGGCCATCTCCTATCGCAAACTCGACCGCCGGAACTGGGGCGAGTGAATACCAACGACAATCAGCAGTTTCTTTTCTCCTCCTATGGAAGTAATACAGAGTTTCACCATCGACCACACCCGCCTCAAGCCGGGTATCTACGTTTCCCGCGAGGACAAGGGGTTCACCACCTTCGACCTCCGCATCACCGAGCCCAACAAGGAGCCGGCTGTGGCTCCCGCTGCCATACACAGTTTGGAACATCTCATGGCCACCTGGTTCCGAAATTCCGAGGCCAAGGACGATGTCGTCTATGTCGGTCCCATGGGCTGCCTCACGGGCATGTACATCATCATGACAGGCAACTACACCGTGGAAGACATGCGCCGTCTCACCATCGCCTGTCTCGAGTGGATACTCACCCAGACACACGTACCGGCCACCGAACCCGAATCCTGCGGCAATTATTTGCTCCACGACCTCCCCCTATGCCACTGGGAATCGCGCCGTTATCTCGAACGTCTCCGCAACGATTTTCATTCCACCTACACCAAACTGCACATCACCCTCGACGACGGCAAGGTCTTTGCCGACGCCTGAGCTGCGCATTCCTGTGCCGGGGCGTGAATGGTGCGGTCCCGCTGCGCTATGTCATCGGGCAGTTTTCCGATGGCGAACGTCGTCTTTGGCCGGCAGTCACCTCTTTTAACAGGACTTCCAGCCGTTGATTGAAGTCTCCGCGTTCTGCTGCCGTACTCCGATCCTTGGAGTCCAAGGTCAAATCGCAATCCTTGTCCATGCATCTCATGACGGTCTCCAGCTCCTCCGGATGCTCCGTGAGATAGCGGCGCACGGCTTTGCGTGCCTCTTCCGACACCTTTCCTGCAGCATACGCAGCCAGCACTTCGTTGGTAATTTCCATTCTTTGGGGTTTAGAATTTTGCGGCGATGATGCGTCTCAGGTTGTCCTTGGCCCGCTGGGTACGTACATCCACGTATGCGGCGTCGGGGATTACCTCTTCGTGCCGGTTGTTGAATTTCCTGATGCCGTGTTTTTCCCAGCGCTTCCTCAGCAGGAGGGACATTTCCTTGCTGTTGTAGCCCTGCAGCCGCTTCAGAATCACAAACCTCTGGTCCTCGTCCTCCAACAGGCTGATAGCCTCCAGAAGCAGTACTTTCTGTTCGGTGCGCTCGTAATCGTCCTCTCCCCTGTCGGGCAATTGGACGGAAGGGGTTTCGGCTTCATCGTCATCTATATAGACGCGATTGACGCGATTATCTATCAGACGGGGCAGAAAATCGGTGAATTTGTTCCTCGCCACCTTCCCCAGCCAGTAGCCGAAGGTGCTGTTCCACTCGAACAACGCCAGCCCGTGCCAGTCACAGGCGGCTCCCTTGAGGTGGATGAAAAGTTCATCGATACAGTCGTCATACCACGACATGTCCTTCGTGTAGTTCAGATAAATCTTGCGCAGCAGTGGCTCGTAGCGACAGTAAAGCAAGAAGACGGCTGCCTCCTCGTTGTGGGGCAGCGACAGAACCTGCGAGACCAATACGCGGTCCGAGAGATTCTTGTAGGCTGAAAAGGCTTTTAATTCCATAAGAAACTGAAAAATGAGAGTGTGAAATAATAATGAGAGAGATGGGGCTCACCGATCATCGCGGGCGAATCATCGCTGCAAATATAGGAAAAAAACTTGGAATGGAAACAAAAATTTCCGAAAAATTTCATTTTCCCCTCCATTTTTTCCTCTTTTCTGTCCATTTTGACTTCAGAAAGGCCATAAATTTACAGATATCGAGTAGGAGGTAAACGCTAATCATAGGCGTTTATCTCCTACTTTCTCGTTTACCGACCTCTCACACCACCGTACATGCGGTTCCGCATACGGCGGTTCCTATTTTGGATTCCATTCGAGGTACGAATCCAATAAGCAAGGATAGCCCGCCTTACGTAGATTGTACGTGGAGGCAGCCATGTGCATAATCGGTGTACCACTCACTCTCCAATAACCTTTACAATATCCCCATTGTCGTGCGTTGTATTCTTTGACTCCGCATTTGAAGAGGTTCCGTATTCGGGTCTTGGGGTGTTTCCAAGCCTTCCATATACACATACGTATTCGTCGCCTTAACCACTCATCGTTTTCCTGGCAAAGACGTTTCATATTGGCAAGATGATAGTATCCTACCCATCCTTGTATGTACTCTTTCAGCTTTTGCTTTCTCTTCTCATACCCCCATCCATTGCTCCGACTTGTCAGTTCCTTTAGTCTTGACTTCATCTTTGCCTTGGATTTTGGGTGTACGGTGAGTTGGCATTTGCCCTTGTGTACATAGAAGGAGTAGCCAAGATATTTCACACCTCGTATGTATGAGACTACAGTCTTCTCCTTGTTTACCTTTAGGAATAGTTTTCCCTCTATGAAGTTGGTTATTGACTCTCGTACACGCTCTGCCGCACGCTTGCTTTTGCAGAATATCATCGAATCGTCGGCATAGCGTACAAAGGGGTGTCCTCTGCGTGCGAGTTCCTTGTCCAACTCGTTCAGCATGATGTTGCTGAGCAATGGACTCAGTGGTCCTCCCTGCGGAGTGCCTTCCTCACTTGCGTGCCACAGACCATTGTCTATGGCTCCGCTTCGAAGATATTTGTGTATAAGGCTGACTACTCTGCCGTCCTTGACGGTGCGGCTGAGTATCTCTATGAGTTTGCTGTGGCTCACCGTATCAAAGAAGCGTTCGAGGTCGAGGTCAACTACATACTTGTAGCCTTCATCGACTATCTTCTGCACTTCTCGCAGTGCGTTCAGGCATCCTCTTCTCGGACGGAAGCCGAAACTTCGCTTGGAGAATTGCGGCTCATAGATTATCGTCAGTACTTGGTTGATGGCTTGCTGCACCATGCGGTCAACCACGGTGGGGATGCCCAACTGGCGCATCTTGCCATTGTCCTTGGGTATCTCTACCCTTCGGACGGGATTCGGACGGTAACTACCGTCAAGCAGGGAGCGTATCAGTTCATCCTTGTTAGCCAATAGCCACGGAAGCAGTTGCTCGCATGACATCTTGTCGATACCGCCACAGCCCTTGTTCCTCACTACCGCCCTGTAGGCTTCATTGAGGTTGTCGGGGCTAAGGATTACTTCCAATAAATGCTCCTTGTCGGATGGAACTTCCACGATGTTGTCTTCGGTCATCCACATGAAAGTCTGCACTCCCCCATACCTTTCGGATTCCGTCCTATCTCTTTGGGGGCAGTCATTAGCAAGGGCTGATGTTTTCTGCATTCGTTCTTTCATTTGGTAACTTTCAATTACTAATCGCTTAATTGTTAGGTTCAGCCCTTCATGGAGCGGTACCGACTTCTCCATTACTATGGCTTCTGCTGACTTCTCACGGCACGCTTTACTCCATGGATTTTGTATGTGTAACTAATCACCATGTCCGTGAGACCTCCTCGGATAAGCGCATTGTCTTTCCATCTTATACCTACTTGATTTACCATGTATGCTCCGGATAGTTATCGGACTTCAGTGCCTTCGGCCACCTTATCCGCATACTTTAGCCTTATATCAAGTTTCTGTTCGTTAGGCCAGATGTTTGCCGCTGACTTCTTTCAGATTCCAACTCGCGATGGACACCCTTGTCTCTCTGGCTATACGATTCCCACTATCAGGGCTCGTTGGGGACTTACACCCGTTAGACAATACTCATGCCGAGCATACAGAAAGTTGCCTAATCTTACAGTAAGATTAGGCAACTCATCGTTATTCTTCAGGCGGTTCCCTGTTTTCGCCCTATACATTATTATATATTATAGTGCCTCGATTTCCTCTGTCGTCAGCCCTGTAATCTCGGCAATGTCCTGGACAGCATATCCTTTGGCCTTCATCTTGCGGGCCGACGATACGGCTTGCTTATAGACGGCGTTATCTATTTCTGTAAACGGGTCTTCGCCCTGTTCCCATTCGCCCCAGTCGATTTCGGCAAGGTAACGTTTCACCTGCTTCTGCAACACGGGAATGTCGTTGACGGCTGTATTGAAAAGTTCGCGGTCGTCTATAGTGGCATAGTCGTGAACTAGGACGTGGCGCATGCCTTGCACTACTTTCCATGGCGTTGCCGGATGTGCTTTCTTGAAAGCCTTGGTCAGCATATAGGCTGCCTCACCAACAACCTCCACATTCTTCATGACGGAATAGTAGGTGCGCTTGTCGCTAACCAGTGACTCAAATGTATAGCCCTTAATGAGCATTATGACATTGGCGGAATACTCTACGATGTCCTCCAACCTTCCTTTATCCCTCGCTCTTTCTCTCATAAATCAGTTTCTTGTCACGGTTAGCGGTTTCTGCGGCGTATGGACGGAGGGTGCCTTCCACCACCAAGTCAACTTCACGGCCAAGCAGTTCCTGCAAGTCCATCAGCATGCCACCGTGGGTGAAGAGCGTGAAAGGCTTGCCTGAATAGTCAGGGACGAAAAGAATGTCCACATCGCTCCACGGCCTCTGCTCGCCACGGGCGAAGGAGCCGAAGAGCCATGCCTTCAGGACGGGCTGCGTCTTGAAGTAGTCGGCTATCGTCTTCTGCATCATTTCGGTATCCATAATCGCATAGTTTTTGAAATCCGCTGCAAATATACGAATAAATTTCGGGATTTCTCTCAATTCTGAAGTTAATAATGCAAATTTCGCTCGAAATAGTTTCATTTTGTCATCTTCACCCGCTTTTTTGCCTCGGTAGGCGGAATGAAACTGGGTTCAGGGTTTAGGTTTCAAGGGGAAATCTGTTATTTCTAATTTTTATCAAGAATTCGAGAATTAGAGAATTTTTTCTTTCAATAGCCTCTCTCTTCAGGGGGATGCATGATGCACTGTTCATGGTTCATGATGCATGGTTAAACATGCTGTAGGGAAAATAACCCCTTCAACCATGAACCCTTAACCGTGAACCCTTAACCGTAGGGGAATGGTTGGAGGAGGCTCTTGTTGCAGCAATTCTCAAATTCTCAAATTCTTGATTAATAGAAGAGCTTTAATGGTTCAGGGTTCAAGATTCAGGGTTCAAGATTCAGGGTTCAAGATTCAAGGTTCAAGATTCAAGGTTCAAGATTCAGGGTTCAA